>OODU01000036.1_pt1 | contig 139535 bp, 154 predicted proteins | sample 1671171 | NCBI WGS metagenome assembly OODU01 (sample SAMN06348129, study PRJEB24527) | human gut metagenome | biome: human gut; feature: ankylosing spondylitis patient; material: feces | host: Homo sapiens | place: China | collected 2015-10
TTTAGAGGTTCCTGGCGGATTCGAACCGCCGTACACGGTTTTGCAGACCGCTGACTAAGCCACTCATCCAAGGAACCCTTTTTCTTTGCAACCGTTGTTTCTCGATTGCGGTTGCAAAGGTACGACTTTTTTTTGAACCTGCAACTATTTTGATGTTTTTTTCTTCATTTTCCTGCATTTTTTTCGCAATTACACTTCTGATTGGTGCGAATGGACTTAATGGAACAGTCCGAAGTACATCCTTCACAGGGATTCTCGTTATTCTTTATCCTCTTGAAATACAAAAAGATACGAAGACCAGCCCATATCATACACAAGAAAACAATGACTAAAACTATGATTTGTTGTAATTCCATGCTTAAAAAACAATAAGAATAAAAATGAGTTCACTAAATAATCAAATTTCCCAGCTGATAAACAACAAAAGCAATGCACCACGCTAAAACCGTGGTATAGCCCGCAGCAAATAATGCCCATTTCCAACTGCCCGATTCTTGTTTTATAGCAGCCAAAGTAGCTATACACGGAAAATATATTAGCACAAAAAGCATATAAGCCAAAGCAGCAAGTGGCGTGATAGGAATACGATTGGAAAGATTCACATTTTCCACATCCTCTTCATTCGTATAAAGAACTCCCAATGTGCTAACCACCAGTTCTTTTGCCCCGACTCCGGAAATAAGTCCGATGCCAAGTTTCCAATCAAATCCCAAAGGTTCGATTACCGGCTCCACTGCTTTACCTATCTGACCAATATATGAGTTTTCTTGCTGTTCTGCCACTGTTTCATAAGCATCATGTTGCGGATAATATCCCAAGAACCAAATAATGATAGAAGCAATCATAATAATACCCCCCATTTTCTTCAGATATTGAGCCCCCTTTTCCCAAGTATGGCGCAAAATACTTTTCGTTGTCGGCATACGATAAGGAGGGAGTTCCATCACAAAAGGCGCATCATCGCCTTTCACCAGAAACTTACTGAAAAGACGTGCCATGAGAACCGCCAATATAATTCCTGTGGCGTAAATGCACAATAATACAAAACTAGCCTGATTTGGGAAAAAAGCTCCTACCATTACTAAATAAATAGGTAAACGAGCACTACATGACATCAGCGGATTGACCAGCATCGTAATAAGCCTGCACTTACGGTCTTCAATGGTACGTGATGCCATAATAGCCGGCACATTGCATCCGAATCCCATGATAAGAGGTATGAACGACTTTCCGTGTAATCCCATTCGGTGCATAATCTTATCCATAATAAATGCAGCACGTGCCATATATCCTGAATCCTCCATAACAGATATGAAGAAATATAGAATAAGAATATTGGGCAAGAATACGATAACTCCGCCTACCCCGCCAATGATACCGTCTACCAGCATATCCTTCAATGGACCTTCGGCCATATTATTACGAATCAGATTTCCCAATTGATCTACCAACCACTCAATTCCCTGCATAGGGTAATCCCCCAATACGAATGTTCCTTCGAACATGATATAAAGGAAAAGGAAAAAAATAGGATATCCCCAAATACGATGAGTCACAATACTATCAATCACACGAGTGGTCTGCTCCTTTTCCATGTGATTGTCTGTAAATGTTTCTTTCAACGCTCCGGTTATGAAACCATACTTGGCATCAGTAATGGCCTGTTCACTATCTTCATTCATCACATTATAAATACGCTGAACTTCTTTGTCACGCAAAGCTAAAATTTCACCTCCATTGGGAAGTGTCTCAACAAAAAGTTCGATATCCTTATCGTCTTCCAACAATTTAATGGCCAGGAAACGAGTAGAATATTTGTGTCGGATTTGCTCGTTGACACTGATTAATTTCTTCACAGCTTGAATGCTGCGTTCCAATTCAGGCCCATGATTTATATGAATATGACGGAAAATACCACGCGGCCTAATGTGTTCTTCTTCACTGTGGCTGCCAAATTTATGATCAGGAACATAAGTTTCATGCCAATCACGCAAATCCTCCAATACTTCCGTACGGATTTCCGCCTTCTTTTGAGTCAGAAAATCACTGCCCTCATAGATGCCGATAATCACATGGAAAAGCTTATCGACACCTTCTCCTTTACGACAGACAGTGGGCACCATAGGTACGCCAAACAACTGGCTCAGCTTGAGATAATCCAGTTTGTTGCCACTTGCTTCAAGTTCATCATACATATTCAGAGCGATAACCATTCTCACGTTCATATCAATAAGCTGAGTAGTGAGATAAAAATTCCGCTCCAGATTCGAAGCATCTACCACGTTGATAATCACATCGGGAGTCTCATCAATAATATGTTTGCGCACATATATTTCTTCAGGAGTATAGGCTGACAAAGAATAAGTACCGGGCAAATCCACAATACGGAAATGGTATCCCTGAAAATCAAAAAAACCTTCTTTGGCATCCACAGTTACGCCACTATAATTTCCTACGTGCTCGTGAGCACCGGATGCAATATTAAACAGCGAAGTTTTTCCGCAATTAGGATTACCTACCAGTGCCACATTTATGGTACGTCGTTTTCCTTTGGCCAATGCCACCATTTCAGCTTCGGGCACTGTTATTTCTTCTGTTATGGAGCCGTGATAAGGACTTTGAGTGGTACGTGCTTCTTGTTCACTCACCACCTCTATCATCTCGGCTTCTTGCCGGCGAAGAGAAATCTCGTAATCTAGCAGTCTGTATTTTATCGGGTCTTTCAGGGGGGCGTTTAAAATCACTTCCACGGTTTTGCCTTTTATAAAGCCCATCTCTACGATACGCTTACGAAAGCCTCCGTGACCTAACACTTTGACTATTACGCCTTTTTCTCCTGTATTCAATTCAGATAAACGCATTTTCTTTAAAATTTTCTGCAAATATAGTTCATTACTTAGAGGTATGCAAGTTGTTTAGACTGTTTTTAAATAAAGAATTTCATCATAAACAAAAATAGCAATATGCAAACCGGCGGATGAAAGAAAACAGGTATTCGCTTTCTATAATCTCAAAGAAGCATTATCTTTGTAATATGTTTCATTTAGACGTCAATAGATTTATAGAAGAAAAATCTTTATTTTTTCAAAAAGATAAGATTTTAGTGGCACTAAGCGGCGGTGCTGATTCTGTCGCTTTATTACGTGTGCTATTAGCTTTAGGATATACCTGCGAAGCTGCCCATTGCAATTTTCACTTGCGCGGCAAGGAGTCAGACCGAGACGAAAACTTTGTACGAGGCTTATGTAATGAACTAAATATTTTATTACATGTGGTACATTTTGATACTCAAACGTACGCCACAAAGCATCGCATTTCCATCGAAATGGCAGCTCGAGAAATGCGATATGAATGGTTTGAAAAATTAAGGCAGGAGTGTGATGCTTCCGTTATTGCCGTAGCCCACCATAGAGATGACAGTGTAGAAACATTCTTATTAAACTTAATTCGGGGAACAGGCATCAACGGCCTGAAAGGAATAGCCCCGCTAAACGGTCATATTGTCCGTCCGCTACTGAACGTGAGTCGACAGGATATTCTACAATATCTTGAGCACTTACATCAAGATTACGTAACAGACAGCACTAATCTGCAAGATGAATATATGCGGAACAAAATCCGCTTGAATATTCTTCCAATGTTGGGAGAACTAAATCCATCTGTCAGTGAGAGTATTGCAGAAACAGCAAACCGACTGGCAGAAACCTCTCTCGTTTACAACAAAGAAATGGCTGAGGCCAAAAACAGAGTTATAAAAAGAAATGGCAACAACCTAAAAGCTATTCATGTAGAACGCTTGTTGACAGAAGTTGCCCCCGCCTCATTACTGTTTGAAATATTGTATCCACTAGGATTTAAACCTTTACAAATAAAAGATATTTTCCACAGCTTATCAGGACAGCCGGGAAAAAGATTTATTTCTCCCGAATGGGAAGCTGTACGAGACAGAGAATATCTGTTGCTTCAAACCAGAACCATAGAAAGCACAACCGACCCAACTCCACAGCTTTGCATCAAGACACTGGATTTATCGGATGATTTTATTATTCCTAAAGAAAAAGATGTAGCTTGCCTGGATGCAGACAAGGTAATAAGACCTCTCATTATTCGCAAATGGCAAAAAGGAGATAAATTTGTTCCTTTTGGCATGACAGGAAAAAAGAATGTAAGTGATTATCTCACCGACCGCAAATTCTCTTTATTCGAAAAAGAGAATCAATATGTTGTATGCTCAGACGAAAAGATTATCTGGTTGGTAGGAGAAAGAAGTGACAATCGCTTCAGGATAACAAATACCACCAAGCGAGTAATGATTATTCGTTTACAAAAAGAGCGATAAACACCCTATCAGCCACACAAGATTCATAAACTTCCTGTTTAAGTGCGGATTACATAAAGAATAGGTTGCACCCACCGCAATTCCCATGTAATCCGCATCAGAAAATTTCATCTGAATGCAATGATTAAATTATTCCCGGACTCTGTGATAACGCATTATCATTCCCCCATTATCCAAAATCAATGAATCTTTATCAAGTTTCAAAACATTCATCGTGTCAGTAGAAGCAATCGTTTGACCATTACCTATACTTTCGATATCCATGATTAATTTATCTCCTTCACGTTTCCAAGTCTTATACACAAGTGTCGCAGAATTAATCGAAGCTGCTTTTCCATCTGCCGCCAGCAAAAAGCCATCTTCTCCATCCATACCACTAATAGGCTTAGTCCACGCACCAATTATCAGTTCTGCAACAACAGGTTTTACCTGCCAACTTTCCGCTACATTAATACCATCCATCACCTTATAATCAACAGTCAAGGTATCATTCAACGCAAAGCTGTTTCCCGTGCAACCGGCATCTTTCGCATCTAACGTACTTACAAAAACAGTATCATTATCTACCGTAACCACAGTTACTCCATTCATAGTGGCATCACAAACGATACCGGTCACAGATTTTTCCACTGCTTGATTGCATGAAGTCATTAACCCCATCATGGCTAATACTACCACAAAAATCTTTTTCATTTTATCATTATTTTATCATAAAACAGTTAACCATCATCTATATTCGTCGTAAAGATATGAATTATTTTTCTTTAAAAAAGAATAGTACAAACAATCTTTTCATTTTAGCAAAAACTAAAAATCTTATCTTTTTTGTTTATAAAATAAGCGATTCCATAGATAAGCCACTTGAGAATATACACAAACTGATGAAAATGACGGCTGTATGAAGATATATTAATAGGATAATATGTATCGTACATTAGACGCTGACACTAATTCTGAAAAATTTGGAGCACAACGTAAATATATTGCCAAACGATGATCTATGTTCCACACAGCCGATTATCTAATGAATAATTCAACCCGATGAGGAGAATTTATACAGCCCTTATACCGGCTACAACCTAGATGAATGGGCGGATATGATGTTATATTCGATCAAATTATACTCTTGTTCCCCGACCATAGCGCATGGGCCATGAATAATAGAAACCCGAAGAATAATACACCCTTTTAGGAAAAACCAAAACTTCGTCCTATCATCAATGTTCGTCTTGAAAGCAATGATATATACGAAAAATTGAGATGTTTATTAGAAAATCAAAAAACATCATGCTCCCATAAAGGTAGCCATGCAATATTTAGAGTTTTGGAAAAGAAAATAATTTTAAATATTAAACGCTTACTATCAATACTTTATTATTCCAACAAAAAAATATATCTAAAAAAAAGCGCAAAAGATTTGCACATTTCGATTAATCCGCTTATCTTTGCACCGCGTTTGAGAGATAACGCCTCTGAAAAGGAAGGAAGTTTGGGTGAGTGGCTGAAACCACCAGTTTGCTAAACTGACGTACGGGTAACCGTACCGGGGGTTCGAATCCCCCAGCTTCCGCAAAACGTCCGCTAAATCATGATTTAGCGGACGTTTTTTATACCTCTGACCACGGGTCAACGTAAAATAAAACGATGAACAAAAGTTTTCGGCTCCAAATGTCTAACCTTCAAGACTCAATTAATCTCATATATCTCAAAAAATGACTCTTTATCAATACTCAAAGAAACCTTCTCTGACTCCTTCTGTCCGATAAGGTTCACAAAAATATTGAGATATAATTCAGTAAAAGACAAATTCCAACGATCATATTGCACATCAAAAGTATACAAACGCTCAGCAGTATTCAATTCAGCAAAAGCCTCATTGCTTTTACATAAGAACACATCTTCCGAAACAGCAGGAGGATAAGGCAGGAAAGATGCAGAAAGCATCATATAAATATAGTCTGTATACCAATGTTCCGTATAGTACCTGAATTCGCCTTTTAATCTGAATTTAACCCTGTATTTCTTAGCCGGATTATCATTCATGAAAATAGGCTGACAATATTCCTCGGGGAAATTACCATCATAATAAGAATTACTCATTCCCATCTCCGACTTGCCTTCTCCCCTAAAGCCCTCCATGGTAACATCCGATACAGCATTCTTTGGGTCAAACTTGAAAGTCAATTTACCGATGGTCTTGTCATAAGGATACACGGCAAGCGTATCCAGCACATACGATTCCAGGTTATGACTCTCTGCAATCAATGTCGCATTGCCGGTGGGTTCCTCGCTGCCACCTTTAATTATATCAACATTATCTAAAGGATAATAGATGGAATCTTCTTCCTCGTTACAACTGCCAAAAAACAATGCACACAGCAAAAAAACAATGAACTTATTCATATTTTATCATTTTAATATCGCAAAGATAACAAAAAATACGTCATTCTACACTCAATATACCTATTAGTAGTGATGTATACCTCATAAAAAAGTACTACCTTTGCATCCCTAAATCTTTTAATGGATATAACAGTATGGAAATGAACAAAGTTTTTAAGGATGGATTGTGGAGTAAGGAAATCAACGTTTCGGACTTCGTACATACCAACATTACCCCCTACGAAGGCGATGCCTCATTTTTGGCCGGCCCTACAGAGAGAACAAAGAAAGTGTGGAACGAGTGCCTTAAAGCGTTGGAAGAAGAACGCACCAACAATGGCGTCCGTTCTCTTGATAACGTAACAGTTTCTACCATCACTTCTCATAAAGCCGGATATATAGACCGTGAAAACGAGCTCATTGTCGGACTTCAAACCGACGAACTGCTGCGCCGTGCCATCAAACCTTTCGGTGGTATCAAAGTAGTGGAAAAGGCCTGCCGTGAAAACGGTGTGGAAGTGGATGAAAAAGTGAAAGATATCTTCTATCATTACCGCAAGACCCACAACGATGGCGTATTTGATGCGTATACCGAAGAAATCCGTTCGTTCCGTTCACTTGGTTTTCTGACCGGATTGCCGGACAACTACGCCCGCGGACGTATCATCGGTGATTATCGCCGTTTGGCTCTTTATGGCATTGACCGCCTGATTGAAGCCAAGCAAGAAGACTTGCACAACATCGGCAGCCCGATGACCGATGCCCGTATCCGTTTGCGCGAAGAAGTGGCAGAACAAATCAAAGCCCTGAAGGAAATCAAAATAATGGGAGAATATTACGGACTGGATTTGAGTCGCCCCGCAACAAATGCACAAGAAGCCGTTCAATGGGTATATATGGCTTATCTGGCTGCCGTAAAAGAACAAGATGGTGCAGCCATGTCACTGGGCAATGTATCCTCATTCCTCGATATCTATATTCAATACGACCTTGACAATGGCAATATTGACGAGACTTACGCACAAGAACTGATTGACCAGTTCGTCATCAAGCTGCGCATGGTACGTCATTTGCGTATGCAATCATATAATGATATCTTTGCCGGAGATCCGACATGGGTAACCGAATCCATCGGTGGACGCTTCAATGACGGACGTACCAAAGTCACCAAGACTTCTTTCCGTTTCTTACAGACATTATACAATCTCGGCCCCTCTCCCGAACCTAATATGACCGTTCTGTGGAGTCCTGAATTACCGGAAGGATTCAAAGAATTCTGTGCACAGGTTTCTATCGACACTTCTTCTATCCAGTATGAAAATGATACCCTGATGCGTGAAGTTCGTAACTGTGACGACTATGGTATCGCTTGTTGCGTTTCTTATCAAGCCATCGGCAAGCAAATCCAGTTCTTCGGTGCGCGTTGTAATTTAGCCAAGGCGCTGTTGCTGGCCATCAACGGAGGACGTTGTGAAAACACCGGTACAGTTATGGTCAAAGATATTCCTGTCTTGACAGGAGACCTTCTGAACTTTGAAGAAGTATGGTCTAACTATAAAAAAGTATTAATGCAAGTGGCCCGTGTATATAATGATGCCATGAACATCATTCATTATATGCATGACAAGTATTACTACGAAAAAGCTCAAATGGCGTTTATCGATACCGACCCGCGCATTAATCTGGCATACGGTGTAGCCGGTTTGTCTATTGCCATCGATTCACTGTCGGCCATCAAATACGGTCGTGTACATGCCAAACGCAATGATATCGGTCTGACCGAAGGTTTTGAAATTGAAGGTGAATTCCCATGTTTCGGTAACGATGACGATCGTGTAGACCATTTAGGCGTAGACTTGGTTTACTTCTTCAGCGAAGAATTGAAGAAACATCCGGTTTACAAAAATGCCCGTCCCACCTTGTCATTGCTGACTATTACCTCCAATGTGATGTATGGTAAGAAAACCGGTGCGACTCCCGACGGACGTGCCAAAGGTGTTGCTTTTGCTCCGGGCGCCAACCCCATGCACGGACGCGACAAGAATGGTGCCATCGCCTCTCTGAGTTCTGTGGCAAAACTTCGTTACCGCGATGCCCAAGATGGTATCAGCAACACATTCTCTATCGTTCCGAAATCACTCGGTGTAGATATGGAAACCCGTATTGAGAACCTGGTGACCATGATGGACGGTTACTTCACCAAAGGCGCACACCACCTGAATGTAAATGTCCTGAACCGCGAAATGCTGGAAGATGCAATGGAACACCCTGAAAAATATCCGCAGCTTACTATCCGTGTATCAGGATATGCGGTTAATTTTATCAAGCTGAGCCGTGAACATCAGTTGGAAGTTATCAGCCGTTCTTTCCACGAGAGAATGTAACATCCATATTATAAAATACAATTATCCTAGGGGCGGGCTTTAAACCTGCCCCTATAAGCTTAAAGACAAACCATTATTATGATTAGAGTACACTCCTATGAGTCAATGGGTACATTTGATGGGCCCGGCTTGCGTTTAGTCGTTTTCCTGCAAGGATGCAACTTCCGTTGCCTGTATTGTGCCAATCCCGATACCATAGATATAAAAGGTGAAAGTACCGAAACGCCGATAGACGAAATTATCCGTATGGCTGTCAGTCAAAAAGCATTCTTCGGGAAAAAAGGCGGAATCACCTTTAGTGGTGGCGAACCGACCTTACAGGCAAAAGCACTGATTCCCCTCTTCCGGCGATTAAAGGAGCAAGGCATTCATATTTGTGTGGATACCAATGGAAGCATCTGGAACGAAGATGTGGAAGAACTACTGAAATTGACCGATTTGGTATTACTGGACATAAAGGAATTCAATAATACCCGCCATTTGCAACTGACGGAGCGCAGCAACGAGCCCACCCTACACACAGCTCAATGGCTGGAACAAAACGACAAACCGTTTTGGCTACGCTATGTACTAGTGCCCGGATACAGCTCTTTCGAAGAAGATATCCATGCATTAGGCAACCATTTTAAAGATTACCAAATGATTCAAAGAGTAGAGATATTACCCTACCATACTCTAGGGGTACACAAATATGAAGCTATGAAAAAAGAGTACCGCCTCAAAGGAGTAAAAGAAAATACTCCCCAACAGTTGGATACAGCCAAAGCTTTATTTGAAGAATATTTCAAAACGGTATATCTGAACTAAACCGCAATAAAACAATAAAAACGCATTGATTTCATGCTCGAATTGGATGTACAGTTTCACGATGCACTTAATAAAGTTTATGCAGACAGTGAGTTTTCGGACATAATCAACAAACCTACCATATATCCGGTATCAAATTCCGTTTGAGTGGAAGAATCTTCTAAAAGCAGAAGAATCTATTTATCCATAAAAGAGGTGTCCTGAAGTTATCAGCCTTTCAAGCAAACTTTCAATACACCTCTTTCTTTATTCTTCCAATCCTATTTGATTATCACCATCACATCCCGCGCACCGTGAGCTCCCATAACCAACGCCTGCTCAATATCAGCAGTCTTCGACGGGCCGGATATATAAGTACCAAAGCCATATTCCCCGGTATGTATACGCTTATATGCTTCATGCATATTATTCACAATTCTCCCTTTATCAAGCAGAATCACCAGTTTTTCAGAAATAAAATAAAGAGCACGTTGCTTGACATCCTGTTCTATCCAAACGGCACCATTCTCCGCCACCCCAATCTTCCCGTCAATAATTGCCAAATCCGTGCCGTCCAGTTCGGCAGGGTCCTCAACATTATCAGGATTGAAAGTAGCACATGTAATACCTTCCAGATTGGAAGCGATACGTTTGGCATCGGGATAAGACTCCCTGATCAGTTTGTTTATATCCTGTCCTTCCTCTAAAAAAACAGCCTCCCCTCCCACCTGCTTCATCATAAAATAAAACTGCTCTACCACATTAGGATAAGTCAATGCATGCTCTTCCAATGGCTTCAGATCAGGTTTCTCATATTTCACGTGTGTAGCACGGCGGATGCTCTGCAATATATCTTCTCTACTACTCATAATATTCTATTTTACTTTACCTTTCTTCCACATCTCGTTAAAATTCTCTTTGGCAAATTTAGGCAAATCACGTCCCTTTCCCCATGTCACACCCATCATTCTCAGCACTTCTCCACCGACCGGAGCCAAATCCATCGCTGTATTGAAAGCCCAAGGACGGTTCATTGCAAACTCCATGCCACCGGACATTATCTTTTTCATGGTATCCGCTTTACCCAGCTTATCCAAATCCTGACGCCACAAATATATCTGTTCTGCCAAATCAACCTTTACCGGACACACATCCGAACAAGAATAACAAAGCGAACAAGCAGATACGTTATCATAATAATGCAACGGAGCCTTCAGCATACCCAGATTAATGCCAATAGGTCCCGGAATAAAATAAGTATAAGAATAACCACCACTGCGGCGATACACCGGACAAGTATTCATGCAGGCACCGCAACGGATGCAATTCAACGTCTTTATGTGCTTCCGATCAGCCAATATTTTACTACGGCCATTATCTACTATAATAATATGAAACTCCCCGCCTTCCCGCGGTTTACGAAAATGAGAAGTATAAGTAGTAACAGGCTGTCCGGTGGCTGAACGTGCCAACAAACGCGTAAACACAGCAAGCGATTCACGGTCAGGTACAATCTTCTCCATGCCAAAAGCAGCTATCTGCAACTTGGGTTGCGATACCCCCATATCAGCATTTCCTTCATTAGTACAAACAACTATCTCACCGGTAGAAGCCACAGCAAAGTTAGCTCCGGTCATGGCAGCTTCAGCATGAAGAAACTTTTCACGCAGATTTTTACGAGCGGCATGTGTCAAATAAGTAGGATCAGAATTTCCCTTCTCCGTTCCTAATTCTTTCTCAAACAATTCCCCCACCTGCTCACGCTTTACGTGAATAGCCGGCAGCACGATATGACTTGGTTTGAGATGCATCAATTGCAAAATACGCTCACCCAAATCACTTTCCACCACCTCAATACCTTTATGCTCAAGAAACGGATTTAACTCACATTCCTCTGCCAACATCGATTTGCTTTTTATAAAATGCTTCACACCGTGCTGATGCAAAATATTATATACAATATTACAATACTCATCTGCATCCTTCGCCCAATATACATAAGCTCCATTGGCACGAGCATTAGTTTCAAACTCTACCAGCAATTCATCCAAATGACTGTTGCTGTACAGTTTGGTTTCACATGCCATTTCGCGCAATTCCTCCCACTCAGGCACCTCCTTGCTCTGTTTGTCACGCTTAGCCCTTACCAGCCAAAGGGTTTCGTCATACCATGCAGCCTGCTTCTTATTTTCCAGAAACCCGGCTGCTGCTTTTGCATGTTTCGTACTCATAATCCAGCTGCTAATATTTCAACAATATGTAATGTTTTTATCGGAAGTTTCTCTCGGGCAATGATTCCATTCTGATGCATCAGGCAGGAACTGTCGGCCCCTACGATATATTCGGCACCTGTTGCCATATGACGATGCACCTTATCATGCCCCATCTGAACAGATACAGCTGTTTCCTCCACGGAAAACATTCCTCCGAAACCACAACACTCATCAGGACGGTCGGGCTCCATAATCTCTATGCCTTCTACCAGAGAAAGTAAGTCACGCAATTTATTAAAGTAAGGAATATTGAGTTCGCTAGGCGAAGAGAGTCCCATTAAGCGCACTCCGTGACAACTGTTTTGAAGAGAAACTTTATGTGGGAACTTAGCTTGCAGTGAGGTGGGTTTTATGACATCGTGGATAAACTCGCACAAATCATATATCCTTTCTTCACTGGCGCAATGATGTTCTTCCGCCTTCAACAAGCGCCCGTAATTATCGCGCACAAAGACCACACAACTGGCCGACGGACCTACTATGTAATCATAATCTTTAAACTTTCTGTCAAAATGACGAGCCATTTCCACAGATTCACTCTCAAAACCGGCATTTGCCATTGGCTGGCCGCAGCAAGTCTGATCCAGCGGATAATCCACGTCTACCCCCAAACTTTTCAGGAGTTTATACGAAGCTACCCCCACCTGAGGATAAACCGCATTAATATAACAGGGAATAAATAAACCTACTTTCATTGTTATCAGTTAATATGTGTCCTATAAGAACAACAAATTTAGAAGAAAATTGTTAAGGAGGCAATCGTTTTTTCTTTTTATATTCCATTTTTTATCCCTATCCTCTGCCATGCAAAACGTTTATCCGCATCGATAAACACGTTAATACGTATCAAGCCATGCATACTAATGTGTTACACCTTATAGAAGTTCTATTTATAAAAGCCAAAAAACAGAATGAACAAGTCCAGCCAAGAGCTCATTCATCCTGTTTTACCGATTGCCATCTTTCTACAAAGAAAGGGTAAATATCATGAAACAGTTACACACATGATCATATTATTTTCTAGGCTTCAAGAAGCTTTCCGGGAATTTTACCTCCTGTTCGATATGATTATCCTTCAAGCGAATCCACGAACGGAAGCCCTTTTCGCCTTCGGTCAATTCAATGACTCGTGCACCATTAGGTAAATTGTTATATACGGTATCACCACCCGTATAACGCCCGTATGCCAACAATACACCATGCCACATCACAGCATAGTCATCATCATGGTCGTGTCCCACAAAAATACCTTCCACATCACCCATCTCTTTCATTGCCGTAAAAAGACCTGAATTGAGGCGGGGTGCGCAAGCTCTTTCTTTACGAATACCAAACAGCACAGCAGTTTCATCCGATGCAGCCTGATTGTATTCGGGCAAAGCAATATGGAAGAAAGCCAATGACGGAACAGGGTTTCCACCGTTGGCTTCTGTATATTTCCGGCTGTTTTCACGATACCACTGAATTTGGTCGAAGTCTATGTAGTCATATCCGCCTATCCCCTTTATCTGTGAATAAGAATGTGAATCGAATACATAAAGAATCTCGGCATCCTTGCTTCCGTCCGACGATTTCAAGGGGAGAATAAAATTGGTAACACCCGAAATGCCTTCGGTAGTAGTGGTCAGGTTGTGAGGGATGCTTTGAATAATCTTAAACAATTCTTCACGAGTCAAACCTTGCTCATTGTCATGATTACCAAAAGTAACGGCAAAGGGAATTTCACGTTTGGAAACCAAATTCAATACAGTGCGCATTCCCTCTTCGGCAGGCTTTCCATAAATCACATCACCCGTAAAAATCACCAAATCGGGTTTCTCGGCATCAAGCACTTCATTGATTCGTTCGATAGAAACATCAGACCGAGGATCATTATAAATGTAATGCACATCTGTAAACTGCACGATTTTGAACTTCCCATTGGCATTGAACTTCAATGTTTGGGCATTGCCGGCACATACAAGCCCCAGCAACAGGCATAAAGTCAGAAATAGTTTTTTCATGGTTCTTATTTTTAAATTTACTCAATAGTTATCTTGAATTGGTCGTATGGAGCCGTGCGCCAAGCCTTATCGAAGGTAGTGGGAGACAGCGCAAACAAGGGCGAAAAAGTACGCACCGAAATCGTTTTCCCGTCAGGCAAGAACTCCATCAGCCTCAGCCAGCAATCGCCTCCGTTGCCATGCCATTGTCCGTCGGCAGTTTGGGCATTAAACATCATCTGAGAAACCTGTTTTCCGAATTTGTTTTTATCCGTGCGGAAAGATACTTGTCCCTCATAATCCACAATCTCACATTCGTGGCCACATATCACCATACAGATATTCTGAGAAGGATAGACCAGTTTGTCCCAAATTGCTTGTCCGTAATTAGCCGGAGAAACTTTATAATCTTCCTTGACATGACGTACCGCCTCCGGTGACATATAAGAATGGGTAAGCAAAATCACCTTATGATTTTTATATTTGGGCTTCCCGGTCAGTTGGCGGGCCCACTCTATTGCTTCATCACGTGGTGCGAACTCCAGTGAAACGACCAGCAACTTTCCCCATGTGTCCGTTTCAAATTCATAAGCAGCATTTTCCAAGGTCGGTATTCCCTGATAATTACATCCTACGGACACCAATGACTCGCGCCAACAAGCATTACGTTCCGCCGGAAAGTAATCCGGGAAATGACACAAACGGTTTTCCGCTTTCTCATAACCATAGTCATGATTACCTGTACAAATTACATAAGGAACCTTGCCGTCCAAACGTTCAAAAGCACGTGAAGCTGCCTTCCACTGCTCTTCACTAGTCTGATTCCCATTCACCCCGTCGGGTATACGGATTTCATTTTGCTCCACCAAGTCACCGGTACAAAGCACCCCTTTGATGTTCAGCGACTTCAGGCTATTGGCAATCCATGCAGTCTGCAACTCAAAGAGAGGTTGATTAGCATCAAACTTCACATAGCTCTGAGGGTCGGGAATCAATACCATGGAAAAGGAACGTTCATGACTCAATTTCGGGCGCAAGGGATAAACTTGCGCCGAAATTAATTGAGAAAGGCATAATAATGTGCCTAGCAGAATAGAGTGTTTTTTCATATATTTATATTATTATTGAAGTATCCACATCTTCTTGTTGCGGTCATCAGAGCCATTGAATTGGCGCTCCAAAGCTTCCTGCAGATTGGCTTTATTATATTGTGACTCACTTTCGGGATACATCCAACGTTGAGGAAGTTCGGTTTTCACCTCATTCAATGATGTTTCCGGATTTATGGGAAGCTTGGGATAACCGGTGCGGCGATATTCATAATAACTATTCCAAGGAGAGTGAAGGAACCAGGCAAGATAACGTTGGGTAAGAATCATTTCAAGTCCATCGGCCTCTCCGTTTGTCAACTGTATTGCAGGATTTTGCAAAAATTCTGCAATCACTTCATCTGTGAGCACACGTCCGTGAGCATAATTTTCAGGCGTATGATCTGCTATAAAACGCATACTTGCTTCTATACCTTTCTTATAATAGGTATCTGCCGAACCCGAAATCCATCCACGTACGGCAGCTTCAGCCAAAATAAAGCATTGATCGGCATATCCCACTGTAATAAAAGGCTCGCCGGCTGCATTATTTTTATAACGAAGATTCAGATTACAAAAGTTATCGGAGCTATACATTTCCGAAATCTCATGGAAAGGCAAGGAAGGATTTACTCCTATATAGGCATCCCAACTGCTTGCATCTATTCCCTCTTTTACCTTAGCATCAGACGGTTCGGCAATATAAAATAAACGATAATCTTGATTTTGCTTCATCACATCCACAATCATAGTCGACAGCATAGGATACATATTATAGTTAAAGTCATCCTTATACATAGGGTAACGCTGGCCTTTCTTTTCAGAGAAAACCAATTGGTAATTATCCTCATTCGACTCCATCAATTTCTTATTTGAAACAATTGCGGCAAAGCGTTCTTTTACTCTTAAATCTGCATCATCCGCTACTCGTGATAGGTTCATCAGGACTTTCAGCTCGAATGAAGCCACCGTTTTCTGCCATTTGCTGACATCACCGCCAAGTACCGGATCACCATCAAAATTCTTAGCTTGTCCAAACAAAGTATATGCTTCTTCCAAATCGTCTAGCACTTGAAGCATTACGTCTTTCTGAGAATCATATTTGGGCGTGATATTACCGATCTCTCCCTGAAGAGCATCACTATAAGGCACATCTCCCATTTCCATTGAAATATAGAAAATAGTAAATGCTTTCACAAATTTATTCAATGCCTGAAATGCATTAGGATTATTATCGGCGGCAAGTTCGACCATCTTCACTCCATTAACCAAACTTGTATACCCTCCAAAACCGGAGCGCCCCATTTTATTATATTGGTAATCGACAGCTCCTTCTCCCCATGCCAATTGCTTCATCAAGAAATTGCTATTGAAAAAAGCCTTGGAAGTAGAGGGACTTGTTGTGCCAAGAATAAGCTTGGTAGCCAACATTTCAGGAGTCACCGTAGTAGGTGAATCCGGATTGGTGTTCAGTTCGTCAAAATTATTGCAAGAGCAAAACATACCGGTGGCAACCAATGCTCCTATCAGGTAATTATATATCTTTTTCATCGTTATAATAGCTTTTAGAAATTCAACTTAACATTAAATCCAACGTAACGTATAGACGGTGAGTTCAAATCTTCCTGTGCTGAATCAGGGTCAGAGAACTTAAAATCTTTTGTCCAAATCAATAAATTCTGACCGACCAACCCCACTTGCATACTGTTCATCTTCAACTTTTCACAAATACTCTTTGGCATATCATAAGTAATAGACAAGTCGCGCAATTTAAAGAAAGTTTCGTCCTGAATACATTGGCTGACTGCACTATAAGCATTCGGATAATAATTGCGAACATAGTTCTCATAAGATACAGGAACGTCATTAGGAGCAAATACACGTGTATCATTAGTGATATTTCCATCCACATCATATTCCACAGAACCGGAAACTACTTTCACACCCTTACCAATATAGTTTGTCTTTCCGTTGACCACTTCATCGTAACGCCATTGGTTATCGCTATCGGGATGAGCTCCTGTATTCCACAAAGCCTGTTCCATCTTATTAAAAGCAACACCTCCAACACGACCGTCTATAGTGAAGTTTAACGTAAAGTTCTTATATCGGAATGTATTTGTGATACCCCATACCCAATCAGGAAATTCATATCCAGCAACAGACTGATATTCACTCTGTTTTGGCAGTCCGTTTTCATGAATAATATTTCCTTGCGGATCGCGTTCCCAGTCATATTGTCCCAACCAATCCCAACGTTCGCCGGCAGCCACCCATGGTTTTTGGGTAGAATATTTATCATCTACTCTTGAGTAATAGTAACGGTCACGAGCCCAATTTAAAATTGCATTCCACTCAAAGTCACGAGTCTTAATGATATCTCCAGAAATAGTAAGTTCCACACCACGGCGTTCCTGTTCTTCATCATAATTAATCAATGTACTTTCAAAACCGGATGCATTGCTTACCGTCGCACTACGAGTCAGATTGTATTTTAATGTATTGTAATAAGCAAAGTCCACACGCAAACGATTATTAAAGAAATTGACTGCCGTACCTATTTCCCATGAACGAGTAGCAGTAGGCTGAATCAATGCTCCACGGATAGAGGTGGGATAAGATGCGGAAGGCAGATTATCCCAAGCATCGGTAGACACACCATATACATTATTAATAGAATATACATCTACATCTTTCTTGGTCTGTGTCCATGAGCCACGCACTTTCCAAAAAGACATCCATTCGGGCAAATCAATCAGCTCGGAAAGAATAGCACTTCCCGATACAGATGGATAAAAATAAGAACGGGTTTCGGATGGTAATGTAGACGACCAGTCATTACGTGCAGTTACATCCAAGTAAAATGCCCCTTTCCATGAAGCAGAAAGTCTTCCATAAATACTATTTACTTGTTTCCGTTTATAAGAGCTGGATGTAGTTGCCTTATCCACCGAAGCTTTTAAAGAATAATACCCCGGAATAGTCAATCCACCTTCGGTATTGCCCTGCAAAGTATCATCCTGATAGTAATAAAGAGTTCCACCCACAATACCTTCTAAATTAAAATCGCCAATTTTTTGATTTGCACTCAACATCAAATCATGATTCATACTAAAACCACCATCACGTTCAATCTCAAAATAGCCGTTCTTGTCCCAACCTGAGTTAGCCGACTTCGGATTACGCCATGTTTTACGATTACTGTATATATCTATACCGGAACGAAGACTGGCTTTCAGCCATGGAGTAAATTCATACCCCATATTCATATATCCATTCGTAATGGTATAGTCACTGGAACGGAGTACTTCATTGGCCACAAAATACGGATTGTCATACCAGCCGGAATACATCCAATTCTGTTGCTCGTCCTTTTTCACCCAATAGTCTTTAAATTCACGAATGTCATAGTCAGGTCCGGTCCATACTAATAGATTATATAGATAACCTCCCTTTCCATAACCCGTTCCGTAATCCTGTGGATAGAAACGTTTATTAAAACTGGCTCCTCCATCAAAAGAGAAGTTCTTCCATTTCATTTCTCCCGACACTGAATAAGTAATTTTATTCAATTTAGTATTGGGATATTGTCCTTTGTTATACACATGAGACAATGAGGCTCTTACGCTTCCATACTTACCTTTCTGGCTGATACTTACATTGTTATTAGTCACAAAACTTGTTTCGAGGAAGTTTTTAAAGTTATCTTTTCCTTTCGATAGCAATGGCATCATTTCAAACTGATGGGTTACCGGATTCCATTGTTCCGCCTCACGGCCGATATCCAACTTATCACCCCATACAAAATCATTGTGATTGTATCGTCCTCCTTCACCGGAACTATAACCTGATTGAACATTCGGTAATTTCAGATAACCTGCCTGAAACATCGTACTACTGTTTACACTGACATGCAACCCTTCTTCTTTACTTTTTTTAGTGGTAACCATTACAACCCCCACACCACCACGTTCACCATAAAGAGCCGCTGCCGTAGCGCCTTTCAGAACGTCAACAGATTCTATATCATCGGCAGGAATATCACGAAGAGTCATATTGCCATAAGGCACACCGTCAATAACCAACAACGGAGTTTCACCACGTAACAACAAAGAAGGCGCATCATTGAACTCCGTACTATTCTGTACGTTCAATCCGGCAATCTTACCGGTCAAAGAGGTAGCTACATCTACAGTCTTTACTGTAGCCAATTTCTCACCACCCAATTTCTGAACCGCATATCCCAATGCCTTTTCTTCACGTTTAATACCCAGTGCAGTCACAACTACTTCACTTAATATTTCCGTATCTTCAGTCATTTTTACATTGAAGACTGTCTTTCCGTTTACCTTTACCTCTTGGTTTTTATAACCAATATAACTTACTAATAAAGTAGCATTGGGAACCACAGCCAGTTCAAAATGACCCTCCATATCCGTAATCGTCCCAATAGAAGCATTACCTTTTACAGATACATTGGCACCTATCACCGGTTCTCCCTGTAAATCCACAACCTTACCTGCTATCTTTATGGTCTTATTCGACTGTTGAATAGACTTTACAGAAGCTACTTCCGACTTATGTAAGGATATATAATTATCGGAAAAGCTAGATGTGATACCATTATTCGCCAGAATCTCTAATAAATCGGCCACCTTCTGTTTTCCTTGCTTAATATTAATTTTCTTATTAATATTTACCTCCGTATCACTGTATACAAATAAATACTCAGTTTGCTGTTCTACCTGCGCCATTAATTCCTTTAGCGTCGTCTGACCCGTTTTCAGTGTCACTTGAGCATTCTGAGACTTGATTGTGCCCGCATGTGCCTGAATAATCAGCAAGAACAAAAACAAAAAAGCAAATTTCATAATACGAAATAATTGATTGGTTTTACATTGTTTTAATGCATTAGCTAGTAGCAATAAGTTTTTTTTCATACCTTTGCAATTAAGGTTCATTACTTTAATTTATTTCCCGTAGAGTAAGGTTCTGTAACCTTGTCTTGAGAGGAAACGGTGTTGCAGCACTGCTTCCTCTTTTTGTTTTCTTTCTTTTATTTTTCCATAAGCAATAGTATATTTTAAAGGTTAACGATAAATGGTAACATGTTTTTCATCTATGATTTTATAACGAAAATCAGCAATCGACTGCAAAACACGCAAAATGCTTTCCAAAGAATCGCTTTGCCTGAACTTCCCGGTCACTGACTTTTGGATATCTACATCCTTCTCCACAGTAAATCTCACTCCTTGCCACAAAGCGACATTATCCAGAATTTCCCCAAACGGACGGCTCTTGAAACTAACAATACCATTTTTTAAGTATTCTTCATTGTCAAACTCAGAAGCCTGTCTCCACAAACGATTATTACGAAGTATAGCCTGTTCATGTGGACAAAGTATCAATTGGTCAGTGGGATCATTCGCATTATTTACTTGCACACTACCTTCCACCAAATCAATCTCAAAACGCTTACTTTCGGGATAAGCCATTACATTGAAACGAGTTCCAAGCACAGTTATTTGGTAAGTACCCGTTAAAATACGAAAAGGTTTGTCAGCATTATGAGCCACATCGAAAAACGTTGCTCCTTTCAATTCCACATCTCTATTCTTATCATTAAAGGAAGCCGCATAACGTAAAGTACTACAAGGGCTCAGCCATGCAACTGTTCCATCTGGGAGGTTTACTTTTACACGCTGTCCGCTGGGAGCAGAAATTTCGGTATAATGCTCCCCCAGTTCTTCCATTAACTGATAGCGAGTTAGGAAATAAGCACCAACAGCTACCAAACAAACCAATGCAGCATATTTGCAGCTATGCAACATCCATTTCCCTAATCGGTACTTCAACAATCGCCCACTGAAATTTTTATATCCAGTTTCACCTATGCTCCTATCTTCTTCCCCTTTCAAGCATCCGGTTATAGCTATTGCATTTTGCAGAGCATAAAACTCTTCCCGCAAAGCCATATCCGTATCCATTGCCTGGAACAGAAGCTTCTTTTCATAAGCCGTAATTTCTCCTGTAAAATATTTAGTAAGTAATTCTTCCATTTTCTATTGTTTTCCATTAGTAAGTCGGACAACATTACCAAAAGTACCAAAAGAAAATAGTTTTTTTTAAATTTTATTTTTAAGATAAACACTCACCCCAACAAAAAGACCAATAGAGGTAAACAATCTTTCAAGTCTTCACGCAACTTCCTGACAGCTATCATCACCTGATTCTTAACAGTTTGCAAAGACAAGCCCATTTCATCGGCTATATCCTGATACTTCTTATTATTCAATTTACTTTCAATAAAGATACGGCGGCATTGTTCAGGTAAACGATTAATCGCTTCATGCAAAATGCGTTCAACATCCTCATCAGAGAATTTAGTTTCATCAAAAGCCTCCAAAGAATAAAGCTTGTATTGTATTTCACGATTCTCTACTTCTTCCAAACTACTTCTTTGTTCAACAACTGATATTTTTTTACGCAAAAAATCAATGCTGCGCCGTTTGACCAAAGTAAAAAGAAAAGCTTGAGGACAACGAAGACCATCCAATAAAGAGCGATGCTCCCATAAGTAGATAAAAACATCCTGTACTACATTTTCTGCCTCTTCCTTATCGATGACATAAGTACAGGCAAAACGCAACATTCGTGGAAAATAAACAGCATAGATCTCTGAAAAATCAAGCCTTTCCATTCGATTTATTTCCTTTGTTGCAATAGTCATTAATAAATGAGGTTATAATTGTTTCACAAAAGTATAAAAAAACAATTATCCAGTAGAACATTTTCGATAGTTATTATAAATTCAGTTCACCAATATCAATAACCCATAAAAAAGTACTCCCCGCGAATCACTTCGCAAGGAGTACTTTTCAACTAATAACTAACTTGTGGTTTACGTAATTTCTATATGACTAACTTATGATGCAAAGATAAACGTTCCGGCCAACTCCCGCAATCGCTTCATTTAGGTATTTTGCCACCATTTACTCCCTATTAATAGGTATCATTCATCATAAGTTCATCTTTACTTCGCTTAGTTCTACCAATTTATTTACAATAGCATAAATAGTCAGGCCGGCAGGAGAATGTATTTGTAGCTTGCGCGCTATGTTGCGACGATGGGTAATGACCGTATGAATAGACAGAAAGAGTTTCTCTGCTGTCTCCTTATTGGTCATGCCACGCACTACACAACAAATTATTTCTTTTTCTCTTTGACTTAATGTTTCTTGTTCATTCTCATTGTCATCTTCTGCCCCAATGTGCATCAAATCAACTAATTTCTTATTTAAGGTTTCAATGTCATCATATAATCCGACTGTTTCATCATATCCTTTTAGCAAATTACTATCTGTCATTGAACAAAGCAACGACACACATTTAATAACCGTTTGAGGATATGTAGCTTTAAATTCGTCGACATTGAACCATCCTCCAAACCCCGGATTCACAATCAACACCTCGGGCCGATGTCCTTGCATACAATTATGCAGCCCTTCCATCGAAGTAATTTCCACAGGCTGAACCGGAATATCGGGCAATCGCTTCAAAACTGATATCAGTCCGCTACGCACAATGACTGAAGTCTCAGCCACTGCCACATGTATAGGGTCTGTCCGTTTCATTTTACCTCCTTTTCTAACCGAAGAACGGCGGGTACAAACAAATAATCTTCCACACGGCAATGTGACGCCAAATCCTGCTCGCAGCTAAAAATGTCAAACAATACTGCATTCAGTAAATAATCATTCCCACCGGCGGGATAATACTTGATAATGATATTTTTTAATTCTTTCAATTTAGCGTCTATCTGATCATGCCGACGTGCAAATTGTGAGATACGGAAACCGCTCTCTCTATTGCCTGCAACCAGATTCTCCACATAAGTAAACACATTCATATCTTCATAATCCATGTGTTTGCGTACCTCTGCCACATACGCATCAAAGAATTTCAATATAAGGAAAGCAACTTCATTTTGCACCGAACAATCAATGGCCTCTATCAGTTTGCGGCGTATGGTGGGTAATTGAAAATCAAGAAAATAGTGATGCGCCTGCTTTAAGTAGTTCATCAAAGCATGAATAGAAAGATCTTGCACCTCATCAGCCATACGGTTATTCTCTTCTGTGATAAAATTCACCACAGCCAGAAATGTCTTGCAATCCACTCCGTTTGCCCGGCATACTTCCTGCACAGTCTGATCGCCAAAGCCTAACGAGAGATCGAAACGGCTCATCACCTGCAACAAAGTATAATTACCGCATATCAGGTCACTCATTTTATCTGTTGGCACATAATTATTTGTCTTATACATAGTTATCTGTATTTGTTTCTCTTAACGGCTGCAAATTTACGGAAAAGAACAAAAGCTTGCAATCCCCATTATTAGGTATTTTATACGGAGAACAGCAGCCTCATCTCATAAACGAGGAAAGACTAAGCCGTTTCTTACTGTCAGCCTAGTCCTTTTAAACGGAAGATTATTACAGTCTCCGACAGTGGACCGTACAGTCTGCCACGGTGGACTGTACGGTCCGTTACCGTAGACTGTATAGTCCATTGCCGTAGACTGTAGTAATCCGCCTTACAGACAGGCATAACCGAAAGGATGAAAACGCTTAGTCCGGCTAATGAAACGACTTAGGGAGTTCAAAACGTATGCAGAGTTTGAAAACCGGAGGAGACAACATCCGATGAAAGGTGTTGTGCCGTCACTTGTTATTTTTGGGTATTTAACATATTCCTTGCCAGTGCTTCCAAAAACAAAAAAAGAGCTGCTCCGGCATAACCGGAACAACTCTTCACTATATAATAAGATATCAATTAATATACTTCAACTTTAGCAGCAATCGCTTTACACTTGTCACGAAGTGCATCCAAGTCACTTCCATTCGGAGCATAGCATACCACAACTCCCATGCGGCGGTTAACCTTTGTATAAGGTTTACCGAAAATACGCAAATAAGTATTGGTTTCCTTGCATACTTCCTCTTCGCCACGATAACGCGGCTGCTCTTTGCTGGCAATCGGTGACAAAATAACAGCACTGGCACCTATACGTTCCTGAGTAATTTCAGGAATAGGCAAACCCAATACAGCGCGTAAATGAAGTTCAAATTCATTCAAATTTTGAGTTCCTGCCAATGTCACCATACCGGTATCATGCGGACGTGGAGATAATTCAGAGAAGTATACACCATTGTCATGACTCAAAAAGAATTCAACACCCCATATTCCGGCACCGGTCAATGCTTCAGTAACTTTAGCAGCCATGCGCTGTGCTTCTTCCAGATGCTCAGGAGCAATATGAGCGGGTTGGAAGCTTTCGCGATAATCACCGCCCTTTTGCACATGACCGATAGGAGGACAGAACAGTGTAGGACCATTTTTCTGAGTAACAGTCAACAAAGTGATTTCACTGTCAAACTTAATAAATTCTTCGATAATCAGCTCCTTAATGTCACCACGACTACCTTCACAACCATAGTGCCATGCCTGTTCCAGCTCTTCCGCACTCTTCACCAATGACTGCCCTTTACCCGATGAAGACATCAACGGTTTGACCACACAAGGAAAACCTATTTCTTCGGCAGCCTCTTTCAATTCTTCCAAAGACTTGGCATAAAAATACTTGGCAGTCTTTAATCCGAGTTCCTTAGCGGCCAAATCACGTATGGCCTTACGATTCATGGTATAATTCACAGCTTTCGCGCTAGGTACTACCTGAATGCCTTCCTTCTCCAAATGATAAAGCCTTTCAGTACGAATAGCCTCAATTTCAGGAACAATAATATCAGGCTTATGCTTAGCCACAACTGCATCCAATGCATCACCGTCCAGCATACTGAATACTTCAAACTCGTCTGCTACTTGCATCGCAGGTGCCCCTGCATACGAATCACAAGCTACTACATACTGTCCTTTACGTTTCGCTGCAATGACGAATTCTTTTCCCAGTTCGCCGGAGCCCAGCAATAAAATCTTCTTTGTCATAACTATCTATCTCTTTATTTTGAATTTCCCGTAAACAGCAAGCAGAGAGGAGTGTGTCAGAACCCAACCGCCTGTCCAATCGTCAGCTGCAGGGGCAGGATTTGCCTGCCCGAAGACACAAAGCAAACTGTTTTCGGGCGAACGGACATCGTCCCTACGAATCAAACGACAGCATTATCCACGTTTTGACACACCCCCTTCCGCTTGCAAAGATAATGTATTTTTAAACTACTGATATATCAAACAGCCAATAAATGGTGTATTTGAAAGAAAAAACCGAAGCCGGCAGACAAAGCTATAAACCACAGCACGATAAAGATAATCCGGGTAACAGTAGACATGGGTTGCCAACCACCGAAATGACGCATCAGGATATGTATCAATCCGATGATAGGAATACCAATAACCAATATGCCGGAAACAGCCAAACCGATAGTAACTGTAGGAGATGCTCCGGCAGCATTCCAATCCACTGCCGGCAACACTTCGTAAAGAACAGCAGGTGTGGCAGCAATCAATCCGGTTGCCACCATTAACATGGCGAAGCATACCACAAATATCACAAAGACTATAGGAGCGCAGCAGATAGCCAAAACAATCAATATAAATTTGATTAATGCACCTGCCACACCGACAATTCCCTCACCTATCCGCTGCAACGCACTGTGAGGCTTGCCCGAATGAACGTATTCATTTACTTTCTCAAAGTTATCTGTAACCGTCCTTCCTATATTCTCTACATTGATTTTCGCTCCACGCATTGCCAATTTTTCAGGTACGGTTCGAGCCAAAGGAATGACAATCCAGGCGATAATATATGCTATGACAAAACCTTTCAGAGAGATTCCCAATATCAAGAAGATTATTCGTACCCATGTGGGATCCCAACCAAAGTAAGCAGCCAAACCGGATGCCACACCTCCCAATACTTTATTATCCGAATCACGGAACAACCGGCGAGGTCCTTTTGCTGTCTGCGAATAAGTGCTTCCATCCTTCGATGTTTCCCCTCCACCGTCAGCCTCATCACCCAAGTCTTCGGGCTTACCCATCTGAGCAATGATTTCCTCTACATCTTCTATCGTAATCACCTGTTTCCCATCTCTTAAACGGTCAGTAAACAGTTCAGAGATACGCAATTCCATATCATGCACTATTTCTTCCGCTCCTTCTTCGCGGCAAAAATGTATCCGCAAGTTACTTAAATAAGTATCCAGCAATTTATATGCATCTTCATCTATATGATAAACGGTGCCACCTAAATTTACAGTCAGAGTCTTTTTCATTGTATCCTGTTTTTAATTGTTTCTTAAATGGTTTACTGTATCCGAAAGTTCATCCCACGCATTTTCCAATCCGCTGAGAAAAGTTTCTCCTTGTGGCGTAAGCCGATAATATTTACGCGGAGGCCCCTGAGTCGATTCCACCCATTCGTAAGAAAGCAGCTCATCGTTTTTCAACCGGGTAAGCAACGGATAAAGCGTTCCCTCTACCACGATGAGCCGGGCTTCTTTCAATTTCAGAATAATATCCGAAGCATAGAGCGGCTCCTTGTGCAACAGCAATAGGATGCAATATTCAAGCATTCCTTTGCGCATCTGAGATTTTACATTATCAACATTCATATCCTATAGTACTTTGTTTGACACAAATATATGTATTATATAAGTACCTTGTATTACATAGTACTTTTATTTTGCGTATTTTAACTGAAAAATCAAAGAAAAGGAAAAGGAAGAAACAAGATTAGGAAGGAAAAACTTATATTTGCTCCTCGTTAAACCTATAAAAGTACAAAGAGTATGTTTACGATACGGAAAGCAACTACAGAAGATATTCCATTGATTCACAAGATGGCACAGGAAGTATTTCCTGCTACCTACGCAGACATTCTTTCCCCCGACCAACTTGACTACATGATGGAATGGATGTATTCCATTACAAACCTACATAAACAGATGGAAGAAGAAGGTCATATTTACTATATTGCCTTTAAAGGAGACATACCTGCCGGCTACGTTTCCATTCAACCCGAAGGAGAAGATTTATTCCATCTGCAGAAGATTTATGTACTCCCTTCTTTTCAAGGCAAACATTTGGGAAAGTTATTGTTCGAGCAGGCTGTAAAAGCAATTAAGGAGATTCATCCCACACCGTGCGAAATGCACCTGAATGTAAACCGTAATAATAAAGCGCTCCGATTTTACGAATACATGGGGATGAAGAAAGTAGACGAAGGAGATTTTGCTATCGGTAACGGATATTATATGAACGATTATATAATGGGACTCACTATCTGAGTCCCTCATTTCACTACTTTACGCTTCATATCACGGATGATATCTTTATCTTCCGGACTTACCCGAAAAGATTCGGTTATTTTTTGGAGCGCTTTGTTGTAAGTAAAGTCATCCAAACTATTTTCTTTCAGCAACAGCATCGTTTCTTTTGGAAATTTCACATAACAGACGGAAAGTGCCCAAGCCACTGCCATCTTCACATAATACCCTTCGTGGTCGATACGATTCATCCATTGCAATACGTTCTGTATATAGTCCGCATCAATGTAATGCGCCATCGCCATAACGACCCCGAAACGAATTTCATATTCTTTATCCGACTGCATCCATCCTTCCAGAAACTGCCATACACGCTCCTTATTCCTGTCAACAAACCGTTGCTTACCCGCAAAGTCAAAGGTATCACATACAGACCAGCTATTGATAAGGGATACGAACCTAGAAACCAATGAAAGATATTCTTCCACATCTTTTATTTTCAGGCATCCAATCACCATGCCTTGAAGCATGCGTTCTTCCATATAAAAAGTATCAGCCGATTGCAGATAAGCCTGCCAATCATCCTTGGCTATTTGAGCCGCCAATTGCCGAAGGGCCGGGACACGGACACCCAATACATTTTCAATGCCCGGATGGAGGGACTCGGTAAACTTTTTATTACCTTCTCCCGCCAATCGCAACAAATTCTCTTTTATGGTTAACCCGTTGATACAATATTCATTCATCATAACGATTTATTCAGATTATAACAAACTTCCTTCCAACCTTAATAAAAATTCCTTTTTGTCTACTCCGGCCGCATATCCTACCATTTTTCCGTCCGTACCTATCACACGATGACAGGGAACCACTACCAATAATGGATTTCTGTTATTGGCCATACCTACGGCACGCACAGCTTTAGGGTTGCCAATGGCTACAGCAATCTGTTTATAGCTGCGTGTCTCTCCATAAGGAATATCACGGAGAGCCTGCCACACCTGCTTTTGAAAATCAGTCCCCTTAAGTGACAAAGGTAAATCAAAAACTTTACGTTTGCCATCCAGGTATTCAACGAATTGCTTATACGTCCTCCGAATCAATTCCGACTCACGTTTCTCACCTTTATTCTCGGAATAATGTCCCACATTGATGGCAATAACAGCATCGTTCTCCTCACAAATGGTGAGAAGTCCCAATACAGTTTGATACTGATAATAATTCATAATGATTTACCTTTATATAAATGCAAAATTATTCATCCCAAACCAAATAAGCCGAAATCAGCCAATGGTTCAGTTTATCCCCATCTACTTCCTGAGCTTCGGGAATACTAATCTTAAAAGTATGTTTGCCGGCTTTCAAATCGCCAAGCATCACTTCTTCCGGTACTACATCCGAACCCGGGCACCAGTTGGAGCGCGATAAATCCGATGAGCCCAATGGTTCTTCTATTTCTTTTTCTTCATAACCATTCTCACCTATATAAGAGGAAAGCCGCTTAATCAGCCACACTCCTGTCCCCGGATTGAAACGACGGAAAGAGGCACAATCATCCCGCCATGGAATAAAATCGAGCACATTCTCGCCATCTACCGAAACAATATTGCGTTTCTTCACAAATTCATCTCCACCACTATGACCGCCATGACCGGTTACAATATATTTCAAACGGACATTCTTTGCATGACGAGGCAGTTCAAAATCCATTGCCACATCTTTACGGGCAAATATATCGGGATAAGTCTGACCGATATAATAAACAGTGTTTATCAAAGGCTGTACATGGCGCTTGGGTAACGCATCGCAACTTATCTTACTCTCTTTTACCTCGATATCCAGACCGACAACATATCCTTCGGCTGTCCATGTATCAATAAAGATACCGATATAGGCTTCCTTCTCCAAAGCAGGATAAAGGTCGGTAATGTCTTGTTCCCAAACCACATTCTCCGCCCATTCGGAAATATAAACCGGCTTGCGTTTGGCTCCTATCTCATTGTCTTTTTTACTATAAAAGCCTACTCCAAACGGAGTCATAAAGCGCATCAGCTCTAACGTAGGCACATAGTCCTTACCCGGAACAATGCCAATCATATTTTCATATTTCAGACTGTCTACCGGCGGAAAAGCTGCCTTTCCTTGCGCAATGCTCATCAAGTTGACAAACGACTCTTTGGGCAATGCGAAACAAGAACCGGACTTATCCCAACGATCGCCATTGGAAGCCAAAGTAAGACGAAGTTTCACACGTACATTCCGCTTATAATCAGGCAAAGATATCTTTTTAAGAATAATACGCCCATTCACCAAACGGATAACGCCATCTGCACTTGCCGGAGTGTAATTGGCAAATGAATCCGGACGGAAACAGATGTTCGTTTTATCAAAGATTTGAATTTGGGTGTCTCCCAAGGCAGGCAACTCCTTATGCTTAGCCGCATTAGCCGGCATAATAAAAGAGGTAACCAATGCAAGAGACGCAATAAAAGTCAGTAGATCATTTCTTCTCATATAGCTGTATCAGGTTGATTAATAATATCCATTCCAAATAGGGAGTGTGCCAGAATGTTGATAATGCTATCATTTGCCAATAGGGGCAAGATTTGCTCGCCCGAAAACAGTCTGCTCTGTGTATTCGGACAGGCAAACCCTGCCCCTACAGTTAACGATTTGGCAGGTTGGTTTAGTTTTGACACGCTCCCTTACCTACCAGGCATCATTATACCGGAAACTTACTCCGATTCATCAACAGTTTATTGATGTTGTTCGCGCAATAAGTCATTCACCGTCTTCACCGGATTAAAAGTACCCAAAGGAACCTCTACAAAGACAGTACTCCAATCACTCATTGCACCATTCCAAAGTCCCGGAAGCTCCAATGCTTTCAAGTCCTTGCCATTTTTTGACTTATACGAAATGAATCCGGTTGCCTTATCTACATAATTCACCAAATCAAATTTACGGCCTTTATAATCACGTACGGCACAAACCAAATCTACCGGATTAAAGTGAGTACCCTTTTCAAACATGGCTTTCTTTTCAGCATCATTCATATCAATCTGAGAACTTTCCAAAATCTGCAAAGATACTGTTCCGTCGGGGTTATATGCAAGGAACGGACCTCCACCGGGTTCTCCCACATTCTTCACCATACCGCAAACACGCATTGGTCTATTCAGTTTCTTACGCAAATAGATAACCAGCTCCGCATCTTCCAAGTCTTTAATCTCATTATTGCGACAGCATAACTTCTGCTGAACGAAACGAATGATTTCTTCCAATTGTTTATGATTATATTTGCCGCCATCCAACAATTCCAAATATTCAAACGCTTGCTTTTGAAGAGTCACCAATACCCCGGCAATCAATTTCTTGTAAGCAACGGTTTCGTCCTTCAAGCGGTCGGGCACCACATTATCAATATTCTTAATAAATACAATATCCGCATCCAAGTCGTTCAAGTTTTCAATCAAAGCACCGTGACCACCGGGACGGAACAGCAACTTACCGTTATCACGGAACGGCTTGTTCTCCATATCAGCTGCTATTGTATCGGTACTCGGTTTCTGCTCCGAGAACGAAACGTTAAATTCCACCCCGTATTTTTGAGCATAAGTTGCTACCTTTTCATCCACCAACCGTTTAAACAGTTCACGATGCTCGGTAGAAACCGTGAAATGCACGTTTACTTTTCCGGTCTTTCCGGCTGCATACAGGGCTCCTTCCACCAAATGCTCTTCCAATGGAGTGCGTACACCATCGGCATAACGATGAAATTTCAACAAGCCTTTCGGCAAAGCACCATAGTTCAGTCCGACAGCTTCCAACAAGTTTGCTACCACCGGCTTATAATTCTTTTCAGCAATCAATGCATCAATATTCTTGCCGGTATTGTCCAAACAAGCGGCATTCAAGTCATTATAAAAAGCGAAACCATGAATATGGTCGAAAAACTTCTTTTCAAAATCTGTTTTGGGAGCCTCATAATCCGCACCCAGGAATTCAAACAAATTCTTAAACATGCGACTGGCTGCCCCGGAAGCCGGTACAAACTTCACAATTGTTTTTTCACCCTGTTTATATGTATCCCATGCTTCCAGATATTCTTTCATTTCACTCTCTGCAGGAGCCATAATTCCCTTATCGATAGAAGCGGCAGCGTCCAGTTTCAAGAAAGGGAAGCCTTTTTCAAAGCAAGCCAATTGTTCAATTATCTGTTGCTCTGAAATACCTTTTTTCGCTAATAAATCTTTATCTTCCGGTGTTAACATAAGTATATGAATTTAAATGGTTTAATTACCCGTTATCTATTTTAGTTATTCATTAATGCCCAAAAATACAAAAAAATGCCGTAAAGCCATCCAAAAAAGAAAGAAAAAAACTACCTTTACGCCGAAAGAAAAGATTTCACGTGTTATGGAAGAAAAAACGTTTTTCACAGCCAAAGAGCGTGAACAACTGTTCACTCTTTACAAACGGTTACTCCATCTATCGGGAGACACCTTACAAAAAAACGACTGTCGCAAGCTCAAAACGCATCTTATCAAGGCAGTTGCCGAAGGTAGTATGCCACGAAATAACTTTGGAATGAACCCCATCATCAAAGATATGCAAACCGCTGTCATTGTTGCAGAAGAAATCGGAATGAAGCGAGCTTCTATCTTGGGAATCATGTTACATGAATCGGTAAAAAACCATTTGTGCAGTTTGGCATCCGTACAGGCAGAATATGGAGAAGATGTGGCAGGAATCATTCGCGGACTGGTTAAAATCAATGAGTTATATGCCAAGAGTCCAACTATCGAATCAGAGAATTTCCGCAATTTGCTTCTTTCTTTTGCCGAAGACATGCGCGTTATCCTGATTATGATTGCCGATCGCGTCAACCTGATGCGCCAAATCAAGGACTCGGAGAACGAGGAAGCCCGTCAGCAGGTTTCCAATGAAGCGGCCTACCTTTATGCGCCACTTGCACACAAGTTGGGATTATACAAATTAAAGTCCGAATTGGAAGACTTGTCGCTGAAATACACAGAACATGATGTTTATTATCATATAAAAGATAAGCTGAATGCCACAAAAGCATCACGAGACAAATATATCGCCGCCTTTATCGAGCCGATTCAGAAGAAACTGGAACAAGCCGGACTAAAGTTTCACATGAAAGGACGCACTAAATCCATCCACTCCATCTATCAAAAGATGAAGAAGCAGAAATGTCCTTTCGAAGGGGTATATGATTTATTTGCCATCCGCATCATCATCGACTCTCCTATCGAAAAAGAAAAACAAGAATGCTGGCAAGTGTATTCTATCGTAACCGATATGTATATGCCTAACCCTAAACGGTTGCGTGACTGGCTTTCTGTTCCCAAAAGTAACGGATACGAATCCTTGCATACCACTGTTATGGGACCTGAAGGAAAATGGGTAGAAGTACAGATACGGACAGAACGCATGGACGATATTGCCGAAAGAGGACTTGCCGCCCATTGGCGTTACAAAGGAGTGAAAGGCGAAACCGGGTTGGACGAATGGCTGACAACGATCCGTGAAACATTGGAAAACGCAGACAGTGACTTGGACGTGATGGACCAATTCAAGCTGGAACTCTATGAAGATGAAGTATTTGTCTTTACTCCGAAAGGTGACTTATATAAACTCGCAAAGGGAGCTACCGTGCTCGACTTTGCCTTTACCATCCATAGCAAGTTGGGATGCAAATGCATTGGTGCCAAAGTAAACGGCAAAAATGCACAGCTACGACAAATTCTGAATAGTGGAGATCAAGTGGAAATCATGACATCCAATACTCAGACTCCCAAACGAGACTGGTTGAATATTGTGACCACCTCCAAGGCACGTACCAAAATACGTCAGGCATTAAAGGAAATCGAGGCCCGGCAAGTACAGTTTGCCAAAGAAACCATTGAGCGCAAGTTCAAAAACCGCAAATTGGAATATGATGAAGCAACCATGATGCGCCTCATCAAGAAACTGGGTTATAAAACAGTTACAGAATTCTATCAGGATATTGCCGACGAAAAGCTGGACGCCAATAATATACTGGATAAGTATGTGGAGATGAAAAAGAAAGAAACGGAAGCACAGCAAGATATCACCTATCGCAGTGCCGAAACATATAGTATTCAAACTCCTGCCGATGACAAAACGTTCAAAGATGACGTATTGGTGATAGACCAAAACCTAAAAGGACTGGATTTTAAACTAGCCAAATGTTGTAATCCGATTTACGGAGATGATGTTTTTGGTTTCGTTACTATCAACGGAGGCATTAAAATTCACCGTACCGACTGCCCCAATGCCAAAGAGATGAGAGCACGTTTTGCTTATCGTATAGTAAAAGCGCGATGGGCAGGCAAGAGTCAGGGCAAACAATATCCGATAACCCTGCGCATCGTCGGACACGACGACATAGGTATTGTAACCAATATTACCTCCATTATTAATAAAGAGAACAGCATCACTTTACGCTCTATCAGCATCAACTCACACGACGGATTATTTTCGGGCATGATGACAGTAATGGTGGATGATACCTCCAAATTGGAATTATTGGTAAAGAAAATAAAGACTGTAAAAGGAGTCAAACAAGTCAATCGAGGCTGACAAACGTGTTTGTATAACGAATCTAAAACAATGGACGAATTACAGAAAAGAATAAAAAGTTTTGCCTATGCCTTTACAGGCATAGGCAGTTTCCTGCGTAAAGAACATAACGCTTGGATTCATTGCATAGCCATTATAATCGTAACCATAACCGGATTTATCATTGGCATCAGTCGAATGGAATGGGTTGCAGTACTTCTGTGTTTCGGACTGGTATTAGCCGCCGAAGCTTTTAATACAGCCATCGAACGATTGGTTAATCTGGTATCTCCCGATTATCATCCCATAGCCGGAGATGTAAAAGATATAGCTGCCGGAGCCGTTTTGATATGTGCCGTTACAGCGGCGCTTGTGGGAGCAATAATCTTCATCCCCTATTTTTAAAGGTGTTAATTAAACATTTATTTCACTAACTTTTTTCTACCTTTTATATAGAAATCACTAAATTAGCAGCGATTATTTTAATAATAAAAATTATGAAGAAGATTTTAGTTTCAACTCTATTGTTGGTTATCAGTTTAGTTTCTTATGCAGCAATACAAAGTGGAGAGGCAGAAATTACTTTTGAAAACACATCACATAATTTCGGTACATTCTCTGAATCAAGTCCGAAAGTAACATGTACATTCAAATTTAAAAATACAGGAGATGGTCCATTGGTTATCCATCAGGCAATTGCATCATGTGGATGTACTGTTCCTCAGTATCCCAAGGAACCTATTAAACCGGGAGAGAGTGGACAAATCACAGTCATTTACAATGGTGCCGGCAAATTTCCGGGACACTTTAAGAAATCCATCACTATCCGCAGTAATGGGAAAAATGAAATGACACGTCTTTATATAGAAGGTGATATGCTTCCCAAAGATGCAAAACAATAAGAGACTTCCCTTTCAAGAACTCCCTAAACAGCTCTCAAAAGTTATTTAGGGAGTTCTTTTTTATCGGTGCACCTTATAATATAAGAAAAAAAGGACATTTTTCCTAAATAATAAGACACTCTTTATTCCCTAAAAATGACGTACTTTGCAACAAAATCAAAAAAATGAGAAAAGGAAACTTATTATTACTTCTCTTAATAGTGTGCTTTACTTCATGCGAAATGCTTGAATCTCACCCTTATGATGCACATATTACAGGCGAACGAGGTATAAACGCAAAAAACTGTGAGCGTATAGAAGAAGCTATGAAAGGCAAGAAAACTTTTCGTTTTGCTATGATTAGCGACACGCAGCGATGGTATGACGAGACAGAAAAAGTGGTAGAGAAAATCAATGAACGCGGAGATATCGACTTTGTTCTTCATGGTGGAGACCAATCAGACTTCGGTGCTACAAAAGAATTTCTTTGGATGCGTGATATTATGAAAGGATTCCAAATGCCTTTTGTCTGTGTTTTGGGAAACCACGATTGCCTCGGCACGGGAGAAGATGTCTATAAAGCAATCTACGGCAATCCCAACTTTGCCTTTACAGCCGGAAATGTTCGTTTCATCTGCCTCAATACCAATGCAATGGAATATGACTATTCACAACCTGTACCCGATTTTGGATTCATGGAAGATGAATTGACCAACCTTCCCGAAGGTATTGAGAAAACTGTTTTCCTGATGCATGTAAAACCGTACGAGTTTATCTTCAACAACAACGTAGCCAGAGTATTTCAGGAATATGTAAAGCAGTTCCCCAATGTACAGTTTTGCCTTTATGGACACGAACATCAACTGACAGTAGACGATTTATTCGGAGACGGAATTCTCTACTATCAATGTCCTAACATCGGAAAACGAACATATTTAGTATTTACTATTAAAGAGGGAACTCATGAATATGATTATGAAGCAGTTGAATTTTAAGATTGTCCTATTATTCCTAACAATATATGTCTGTCCCCACAGGACACTTGCACAAAAAGATACATTATTATATAGAACATTAATCCAAGACAGTATCCTTATTCCACAAAAAAGTCAAGCAACAATAGAAGAGGAAGAGGGTATCTTCACGGAAGTTCCCAAGCATTATCGTAAATACGATAAACGTGTCCACCGCTATCGCAGTGCGTGGGAAGCCTTGATTCCCACACACACAAAGATACAATATGCCGGAGGTATGGGATTACTTTCATGGGGTATCGGATGGGATTATGGAAAACGCGGACAATGGGAAACCGACCTTTTATTAGGTTTTATCCCTCGCTATTCTTCTCGTCATTTCAAAATGACAATGACATTAAAACAGAATTTTATTCCTTGGAGTGTCTACTTAGGAAAGGACTTTTCATTAGAACCGTTGACCTGCGGACTTTATTTTAATACCGTATTCAGCGATGACTTTTGGACGGAAGAACCTGACCGCTATCCACATGGATATTATGGTTTTTCCAATCGTATCCGTACCCATATATTCTTAGGACAGCGCATCCGTTTTGATGTACCCGAGAAGTATCGCAAATTCTCGAAAAGCATTACTGCTTTTTATGAAATCAGCTCATGCGACTTTTATTTAGTGAGTGCATTTACCAATAGTTATCTTACTCCCTTAGATTACCTTCGGTTATCATTTGGACTGAAATTTCAGATATTCTAATGAGATTATAGGCATGTTTCTCTAATTTTTCATTATTTTTGGGCATTTATTGTGATAAATTTCAAAAATAATAAAATAGAGAAACATGAAACAAGAACAAGAAAAGCCGGTCGGATTGCCCGAAAATGCTTTCCGTCCATTGAAACCGGGAGAAAAGTATCACCCCATCATGTCACCCGACAGACAGTACCCGGAAGTGAATGCGTGGTCTGTCACCTGGGGTATTTTAATGGCTATATTATTCTCAGCAGCAGCTGCTTATCTGGGATTAAAAGTAGGTCAGGTATTTGAAGCAGCCATACCTATTGCCATTATTGCCGTCGGTGTGTCAGGTGCAGCCAAACGAAAAAATGCACTGGGTGAAAATGTAATTATCCAATCTATCGGTGCCTGCTCAGGAGTTATCGTAGCCGGTGCCATCTTTACCCTTCCTGCCCTTTATATCTTACAAGATAAATATCCAGAGATGACTGTCAACTTCTTCCAAATGTTTGTCAGCTCATTACTAGGAGGTATTTTAGGTATTTTATTTCTGATTCCTTTCCGCAAATATTTTGTAAATGACAAACACGGCGAATACCCTTTTCCCGAAGCAACAGCCAGTACTCAAGTACTTATCTCGGGTGAAAAAGGCGGCAGTCAGGCAAAACCACTTTTATTTGCCGGGCTGATTGGTGGACTTTATGACTTCATTGTAGCTACCTTTGGCTGGTGGAACGAGAATTTCACAACCCGCGTTTGCGGCTGGGGTGAAATGATGGCAGACAAGGCAAAAATAGTGCTTAAAATCAATACAGGTGCAGCCGTTCTCGGTTTGGGCTATATTGTCGGTCTAAAATATGCAGCCATCATCTGTGCCGGTTCATTGGTCGTATGGCTGGTTATCGTCCCGGGAATGTCGATATTGTTCGGAGACCAAGTACTGAACGCTTGGAATCCGGCTTTGACACAAACCGTCAGCGAAATGTCTCCCGAACTTATCTTTAAAGAATACGCCAAAAGTATCGGTATCGGTGGTATTGCCATGGCAGGTGTCATCGGTATCGTGCGCTCATGGGGTATCATCAAAAGTGCAGTGGGATTAGCATCCAAAGAAATGGGAGGCAAGAAAGTAGAGACCAATGTTATCCGCACACAAAAGGATCTTTCAATGAAGATTATCGCTTTCGGCTCTATCTTTACCATCCTGCTGATTTCCGTCTTTTTCTTTTTCGATGTGATGCACGGAAACGTATTGCATAGCATTGTCGCCATTTTATTGGTTGCAGGTATTGCTTTCCTGTTTACTACCGTTGCTGCCAATGCCATCGCTATTGTCGGAACCAACCCTGTATCGGGAATGACACTGATGACTTTGATTCTGGCATCTGTTGTAATGGTAGCGGTCGGTCTGAAAGGTGCGACCGGTATGGTAGCCGCCTTAGTAATGGGAGGGGTTGTTTGTACCGCACTTTCTATGGCAGGCGGATTTATTACCGACCTGAAAATCGGCTATTGGCTGGGAAGTACGCCCGCCAAACAAGAAACATGGAAGTTCCTCGGAACTCTGGTTTCTGCTGCTACCGTAGGTGGGGTAATTATGATTCTGAATAAGACTTACGGTTTTTCAAGCGGTGCTTTAGCGGCTCCTCAAGCTAATGCAATGGCAGCTGTCATCGACCCGCTGATGAACGGAGTAGGCGCACCCTGGTTGCTCTATGGTGTCGGTGCTGTATTGGCACTTGTGCTCACTTACTTCAAAGTTCCCGCATTAGCTTTCGCGCTCGGCATGTTTATTCCTTTAGAGCTTAACTTGCCGTTGCTGGTGGGTGGAGCCGTCAACTGGTATGTGACTTCCCGCAGCAAAGACGAAGCCGTCAACACGGAACGAGGCGAGAAAGGTACATTGTTGGCATCGGGCTTCATTGCAGGCGGTGCATTGATGGGAGTAGTCAGCGCAGCAATGCGTTTTGGCGGCATCAATCTGGTCAACGAGGAATGGTTAAACAATCCGTGGAGCGAAATAGCTTCATTAGGTGCTTACATACTACTGATTATCTGGCTGGTAAAGGCAAGTATGCATATCAAGAAATAAAACAGCAGGTATATATACTTAGGCCCATGTATGAGGGTATGCCATGTCACTTTGGCATACCCTCGTTAACTAATTGCCTTCAAAACTAACAAATATGAAAAACTTAAATACAATGAAGCGACTGTTCATGATGAGCTTGCTTGCAGTCTCTACTGTTTTGTCCGCACAACAATCGACAGAATTAAAATTATGGCCCAACGGTGCTCCTAATACAAACGATATCACTACCGACGAGCAAGAACCAGAAAAGAACCGTATCTCAAATGTCACAGTCCCTACCCTCACTATTTATCCGGCTACCCAACCAAACGGTCTGGCAATCATCATGTGTCCCGGTGGCGGATACACTCGTCTGGCAATGGATCATGAAGGACATGACATGGCACAATGGTTCAATACACAAGGTATTACTTATGCAGTATTAAAATATCGCATGCCCAATGGACACAGCGATATTCCTTTAAGTGACGCTCACCAAGCAATTCGCCTGATGCGCGAGCATGCCAAAGAATGGAACTTTACCAAACTGGGAATCATGGGAGCATCTGCCGGCGGACATCTGGCAAGCACTGCAGCCACACACTATACAGCCGAAACACGCCCTGATTTTCAAATTCTTCTCTACCCCGTAGTCAGTATGAATCCGACCCTTACCCATAAAGGTTCGCATGACAATCTATTGGGCAAAAATCCTTCCAAAGAATCAGAAGCACTCTACTCCAACGAACTGCAAGTAAAAGCAGATACTCCCCCCGCTTTCATTATACACAGTAGCAATGATGAAGCCGTGCCGGTAGCTAACAGTATAAACTATTATATGGAACTAATTAAGAACAAGATTCCCGCCTCACTTCACACCTATCCCATCGGTGGACACGGCTGGGGGTTTCATGACAGTTTCCCATACAAACGCCAATGGACCGAAGAACTGGAACAATGGCTCAAAGAAGAAATACAATAAAAAAACAGGGTGTGTTGAAAATTGACAGTATCATCAACTTGATCTGTCATTCTACGCTTTGACACACCCTATTTTCAGTCCTTTAAAAACAAATGTTTATCTCTTATTTTCTTGCTCCCAACTGTGCATCTAAATAGAACAAACCGGCTTCACCACCCAATTTGATTTTATCAACAATCCCTTGTACTGTGGCTTCTTCTTCTACTTGCTCACGAACAAATCCCCACAGGAAGTCCTGAGAAGCTTTGTCTTTTTCATCAGCAGCAACATCTACCAACTTGTCAATCAACTCAGAAACATGACATTCATGCTTATAAACATGTTCAAAGACAGCCAATGGTGATTCCCACTCTTGGGGAACAGTATCAATAGCACCCACTTTTGCCACACCACCACGTTTAAAGACGTACTGAGCCAACATATCGGCATGATCATTTTCTTCACGAGATTGAGCTTTCATCCATGCAGCAAAACCCTCATATCCTTTTGCTGCAAAAAAATAAGACATAGAAAGATAAAGGTTAGCTGACCACATCTCAGCTACAATCTGCGCATTAATAGCATCTTGTAATTTCTGCGAAATCATAATCTTAGTTTTTTAGTTAGTCATTTATCATAAATTATAGTGGCAAATATAAAATTAAATTTAATACTTTATACCGATACAAGAGTTTTTTTCTTATTTTTTTTGAATAACGCCACTTAAAGCTTTGTCATTCAAAAGAAAAGATTTATCTTTGCACCCGCTAATACGAGATATTAGCATAAATTCAAATCATTAATTATAAAAACGTTATTTAGAAAATGGCAACTAAAATCAGATTGCAAAGAAACGGACGCAAAAGCTATGCGTTTTACTCAATCGTTATCGCTGACGTAAGAGCTCCACGTGATGGTAAATTTACTGAAAAAATCGGTACTTACAATCCTAATACCGACCCTGCCACAGTAGATTTGAATTTTGAGCGCGCACTTCATTGGGTAATGTGTGGTGCACAACCTACTGACACAGTACGCAACATCCTTTCTAAAGAAGGTGTTTACATGAAGAAACACTTATTGGGCGGTGTTGCTAAAGGTGCATTCACCGAAGCAGAAGCTGAAGCTAAATTCGAAGCTTGGAAAAACAACAAACAGTCAGGTTTGGCTGCTTTGAAAGCTAAGCAAGAAGAAGCTAAGAAAGCTGAAGCTAAAGCTCGTTTGGAAGCCGAAAAGAAGGTAAACGAAGAAATTGCAAAGAAAGTAGCTGAAAAGAAAGCTGCTGAAGCTGCTGCTAAGGCTGAAACAGAAGCTGCTGCTACTGAAGAGGCTCCTGCTGCTGAAGCAACCGAGGCTCCTGCTGAAGCATAATTCACACCTTTACTTCAAAAGAGTTAACTCCTCCGAAAAATCGGGGGAGTTTTTTTATATACAAGTCCATTTATGGCTCAGTTCAAACTACAAGAAAGATAGCTTTCACACAGAACTCCCATGAATAGGAGGTTTCGATAGCCGTTATGTGTGAAAGGAAATCGTACCAACTTTCCTGACGGACGGAATTCCTCTCACCGACATAATTTCATCTTCTCCCCCAAAAACACATAGTCATTCATGTAATACTATACAAAAGCTTTTTAGAATTTCTTTATGCTAATTTTCTAAGACTCTAAAACAATCTATTTAATCTGTTAATTTTAGTCCCGTAATAATAGGATTATGATCTGAATAACGATAAGGATTGGGCTGGAAAAAGGAAGTATATTGATACTCAAAATAGGCCGGTTCACTAGCATTTATGTCCCAAGGTGCCGCCCCGGTCACCTGCCCGGTCAATGTGGAAGAGCTAAGAGAATGATCCAAGTAACCTACCTCACCCTGATAAACATAACTCCAACTGTCAGGAGTATACTTTTGCAATTCATTAGTATAGCCAGCCTCCGTAAATATACGTACCGGATCCTCATTAGAATAACTGTTCAAGTCTCCTAATACCAACACGTCAGTATCACCATAATATTTTTTCAGATTTTCGTACGTAAGCAGGCAATCCTTAGCCTCTTGCACCCTTCGCGAATTGAACTGAGACTGGCCATCCTGCTGATCTTTATCACCTCCGGTAGCATTATTGCCCGATTTTGATTTAAAATGGTTCATAGTCAAAATTACTCTGCTGCCATTTTCTTTCAACTCAAAGCATTGTGCCACATGACGAAGAACCAGATATGTGCCTTCATAAGTTTTAAAATCCATATAAGGAGAAACTCTTTCTGTATCATAAATAAAAGCATTCTTTGTATAACTTGTTATTTTCTTATCTCCACTGTCTATGCCTTTATATTTACCGGTCACACCATATTCCTCATTCAGTGCCTGTACCAATTCATTGACCGAATAATCTCCTTCTTCGATTTCACAAATAGCATACACGTCAGCATCTATTTCTTTCATCGCTGCCAAAACTTTCTTCCGTTGCCTCTGAAAAGCGGCCTCATCCTTGGCTCCATTACTATGTCCCCACATAGAAGGGCTTGCCATATAATATTCAAGATTCATACTGGCTACTTTCATATTATATTTTCCCACCTCAGGAACTTGGGGACGTCTATTCTCTTTAATTACCGGTCGATCAGTGATAGTCAAAGCATAGTTATCTCCCGAAACAGATACCTTTCCTTTTAAATTCTCCATCCTAGTTCCCACGCGCAATGTATGATCCTCATCTGTCAATACAATCTCACCCGGAATCAGCACCAACTTATTTCTCATATTCTCTTCCAAAGCTTTTTTATAATCCGAAGTACCCGGCATTACTTTATCAGTTGGAGTACGTAAGACTTGAGAAGAAAGAGTGATATTGCCTGTTGCCGACCCTTTATAGGTAGAAGAGACAAACATTGCATTTTTTAGCGTTACTTCCTTTCCTACCAAATCATTCGTAAAATCATCGGGAAAGATATAAGTTTTTACTACGGAATCGGAATCTGATTCCAAAGGATCTTTTCCACCACTGCAAGCCCCTACAAAGAGTAATCCTGCAATCCACATGATATTTCTAATATTCAAGCTATTCATATAAACTTTCTTTAAATAAAAACAGAGGATGTATACCATTCAGTATACACCCTCTATTTAATCAATTCAATTTTCTATCATTCAACCTTTTTCATTGAATCTTCTACATATTCAAACTTACCATTACCAATCACTTTATAAACAGCTGTCCAATTAACATTAGAGCTGCCATCATAAATTACAAAGTTTACAGTATAGGTAACATCAATACCTTCTACAGGAACAGCATCAGCATGATTTTTTTCCAATGCCGGAATAAATGCTTTAGGCAAACGTGCCATTACAGTTTCTGTAATCTTGGCATCATCCATTCCTTCATAACCTTTAGCATACTGTTCACGGAATTTAGCCGGACGTAAATCAATATTATTTTGATATGCAGTAGCTCCAAAATAATACTCACTTCCTGTAGGAGCAGCATAAGTTGTGGTATATCCATCACCTTTCTTAGAAATGCCAAGTTCTTTCTGATCGATATTTTCCCACACCCAATCTACTATAGCCTGATAATATACAGATATATCAGCTTGATCTCTACCATTCGGCAGATTGACCACAACGCTAGGATCATAGTTCCATTTACCACTCGTTTTTACATATTGTTCAGTTTTAGTTGTCATATAAGTATTCTTTCCCCAACGGGCATTTGCAGTAGAATAAATATACGAATCACTATAAGCCTTAACAGAACCACTATAGTACTTATACACAATAATCTTTTCAGCATCATTCAAAGGATAAGCCACCTTCTTAGCCAAATACGCAGGCAAATAGTCCTCAGCCAAAACGCTAGAGCTAAAATTAAAGTTCTTACCCGGTTCACCCATTGCTGTATAATCATCGGGAGTCAATACAAATACATCTTCATCATTTACCACATTCCAACCCTTTGCTGACTTTTCATAGAAAGCATATTGAGGTTCGGACTTAACCAAAACCGGAATATCATTTCCTATGATAATATTATCAAGTTGGTAAGTAGTTGATTTCTTATCATCCCCATTACCTACATATTTAAATGCTATATTAACATTTTTTCCGACATAATCTGTCAAGTTAAAAGTCCCCGCCAAAGCCAATGTACCATATCCTTTCGATGGTTCTTGAGGAATATCAAATGATGATGTTATATCGGTCCATTTAGCCTTTGACACATCTTTCCCGTCAAAATCAGTCGAAATAAGAACTGACAAACAATCTGCATTCCAATAACCCACACAAACTTCAAAAGCAAATTTATTATTTTCATCTTCAATTTCAACAGAAGGAGTGACCAGCCATGCTTCACATGCTCCCTTTCCATTGGCAGAATAGCTGATATACTGATTATCATTATAACTTTTCAACGACCATTTAGCTCCTCCGGTCGCACTAATATACCAATCTTTAATAGAAGTCACATCACCTGTTTCCAATGATTCGAAGTCATATGAAAATACAGGGTCATCCATCTTTTGGGGTATAGCGTCAGCATTATAATTATATTCTGCAAACACATGACTTCCCTCTTTGGCGTCCGGAAAGACCTCATTTAAAACCTTATATAATTTTGAAGTTGTAGACTTATTAAGATATGCACCATAATATCCCTTTCCATGAATAATCTTATAATCATCATCCTTCAATTTATAATAATCGATATTATAGTATTTATCATGTTTCTCCGATTTTTCCTCTTTATAATCAAATGTGATTTTAAAACTGGAGCCTTCATCGGCAGAAGGATACTGTCCGGCCAACCAATTCGGCAAATAATCCTGCGCTTCATCCGCTGCAGAAAAATACTGATTAGTTTTTGGATTACCTTTCAAAGAAGCCCAATCTGTGAATGTTATATTCCCCTTCTTTATATCAGTCGGCTTACCAAAATCTTCAAAGCCATCAAAATTATCCTCATTATAGTCACAACTCACAAGAGCCAAGGCTACAACTGCACTATATAATAATGTATATTTTTTCATCATTTTATCGCTTTTAGAATTAGAAATTAATCTTCAATCGCAATGAATATGTACGTCCAAAAGCATAGAATACACCATAAGCGTTCTGCCATGTACCATCGGCATCTGTTGCATTTACAATATATTCTTGGTTGAACACGTTATTAATGTTACCATACAAGGTGGCTTTGCAACTACCAATTTTGAAACGATAGCTTGCATTAAAATCAAACTGACCTCCAGAAGGAATCTTCCAAGGATCTTTAAATGTCTTCACACCACCAACAACCAAACTGCTTCCGTTCAAGGCGAAGTCTGCATAGTTATTTGCATAGAAATTATAGTCCAATCCAGCCCGAAAACCATCAAGGAATTTCACAGTAGCACCCAATGCACCTGTCAACTGTGCAGAGTCACCTACTTTTACACCCTTCAACTGAACTTCAGATTTAGCATGATCCGGAGCATAAATATCAGAAGCTATGGTACCTTTCAAATCTGCCAAAGGTTGTCCTTGTCCATTGTAATAATATCCGGTAGCATTACTATCCCACTGCCAATCACCAACAGAAAGCATACCGTTAATAGTCAACCAACGAGTCGGTTCTGCAACAAAGTCTAGTTCTACACCCATATGACGTGCGTCAACACCTTGCATATTAATGCTATAACGGTCTACCGGATTACTATTTTCATCCAAAATATCACCACCCTTTGTCATAGTCTTATCCATCCAACGGGTATAATAAGCATTCAGATTAACATTCAACCAAGAAGAACGATATCCATAACCTAATTCTGCAGAGAATACTTTTTCATTCACAGCATTAGGATTGGTTGCATTACTTACAGCTGCCGACAAGAAAGCACCATAAGAGAAAAATGGAGCACGACTGATATAACCAATGTTAGCAAAGACGTTATGATGATCACTAATATTAAAGTTTGCACCACCTTTAGCTGTCCATCCAATAAAGTTTACTGTTTCTGATTCAGCATGCTGTTTGTCGTAATAGAGACGGTCATAACGCCAATAACCGGTATTGGAGACAGAACCTGCCAAGAAAGCACTTAACTTATCTTTATTATATTCTGCTTGTGCAAAAACTCCTTCCTGCATAACATATCCGTCATAATCACGATAAACCACATCACCGACAGTCAATTTTTCATATTTCCAATTAGGATCTGCAGCCGCTGCATTATTGACAGCCTTCACATTCTTACGTGAATCATAATCCACATAATATTCACCGCCATAAAGATCGCTCAATTCATTTGTATGAGTACCTTTATAATAACGGAAATCTACTCCTCCATAAAAATCAATATTTTCTCCCAATTTAGTAGTGAAAGTCGACAACAAACCATACCAGTTGTGATAGTTTTTAGATTTCGACATGGCCAACATAGAACCATTTTCACTTTGCTCATTGATTTCTTGGATCTTATCATAGGCAAAAGTACCATCTGCATTACGGAATTTTGTTGTCAACTTACCATAAGAAGCGCCACGCCAGTCTGTATAAGAGTAACCAAATTCCGAATTACCTTGTCCGTTATAACCATTACCACGGCCAATAGAAACATAAGCGACAGTACTCAAAGTAGATTTATCATCTATTTGCCATTGGTGATTCAATGAAATCTGAGGTTTGTGATACTCATTATAGTTGGAAGATTTACGCTCACCGTTTTTTCCAAAACCATAAGACGGATTATAACGGTATGCACTTTTACCTTTCATATATTTCTTTACTTCCTGCCAACCTTGAATGGTTAAGCCATCGTAACTACTACTACGTTGATAATGACTTTGAGGAGCACCAAAGGCAGTAAATGACAATTGATGGGCATCATTTAACTTTTTAGAGACATTAAGAAAATAATTATAACCTTCAAAATCTGTACCCTGAATATAACCGTCACCCCATTTCTTGCCGCCTAATAAACTGACAGCCCATCCTCCTTTCATCAAACCGGTAGAAACAGAGAACAAAATACTATTCATGCCATCATTACCCATACCGTAAGAAATAGAACCGCCTTTCTGAGCATCTGTAGAACGAGTTACAATATTCAAGGAGCCACCGACAGAAGGAACTGATACCTTAGAAGCACCCAATCCACGCTGTACCTGTGTGCTACGAGTAACATCGCTCAAACCTGCCCAATTGCTAAAATAAACACCACCCCATTCCATATCGTTTACAGGAACGCCATTTACCATTACCGCAATATTTTCGGTTTTAAAACCACGCAAATTAATATCCGAATCTCCATAACCGCCACCTTGTTTAGTAGCATAAACTCCCGGAGTTGATTTTAGAATTTCAGGAAATTCCATAGTTCCAAGTTTTTCCTCAATAAATTCCGGAGCCACAGTAGATACTGCTACCGGAGTTTTACGAGCTACAGCAATAGATGAGGTTACTACCACATCTCCCAATGTATGGGTATCCAAATTCATTTTGACTACTCCCCAATTTACCTCACCTTGCTGAGTCAGTTTAATAGACTTATCCAAGTAACCTAAATACTTAATTTCAATTGTTGCTTTAGCTGAAGTAACTTTCAATGTGAAATTACCTTCATAGTCTGTAACAGTACCTAAACTAGTACCGCCTACCGTAACAGTTGCGCCAATCAATGGCTCATTGCTATCGGCATCTACCACTGTCCCTTTTACTGTTGCCTGCGCACCAGCTGTAGCAGCAAAACATAGTGTAAAGACTGCCAACATAAGGAAATGCTTTAGATGATTTCTCATAATTTTGTTTTTGATTAATAGTTAATAGTTAGTTAGAAACACTAAATGGACAACAAAGATAGGAATTATATTCATATTAATTGCATTAATATTGCAATAATTAAAGGAGCAACAGGAATTTTTCCGAAGATTATTAAGATTATATTACATTTCCTAAATTCTACAATATTTTCCCTTTTAATGCATATTAATCCAAGTCCAAAAACAAAACTTCCATTCGCACAGTTTACTATCTTCCACCGAACCTTTATTAATAAAAATCCCCCTTAAGGGATAAAATCTCTTAAGGGGGGATATAACATAAAACATCAAATTATCAATCAATCTTCCATCAATTTGCGATAACGAACCCGCTTAGGCTCTTCATTACCTAAACGCTTCATCTTATTTTCTTCATATTCAGAATAAGAGCCCTCAAAGAAGAACACCTCACTGTTTCCTTCAAAGGCAAGGATATGAGTGCAGATACGATCCAGGAACCAACGGTCATGGCTGATAACTACAGCACATCCGGCAAAATCGTCCAAACCCTCTTCCAATGCACGAAGAGTATTTACGTCGATATCATTGGTAGGCTCGTCAAGCAACAACACATTGCCTTCTTCTTTCAATGCCATAGCCAAATGTAAACGATTTCGTTCACCACCCGAAAGCATTCCACAAAGTTTCTCCTGGTCGGCTCCCGAAAAATTGAAACGGCTCAGATACGCACGTGCATTAATATCACGCCCTCCCATTCGGATAAGTTCATTACCTCCACTGATTACCTGATACACTGTTTTATTAGCGTCAATATCTTTATGCTGCTGATCCACATAAGCCAGCTTCACTGTTTCACCCACTTCAAAAGTACCTTTATCTACCGTCTCCAGTCCCATTATCAAACGGAACAAAGTGGTTTTACCGGCACCATTCGGTCCAATCACTCCCACAATACCATTAGGAGGTAACATAAAGTTTAGATTGTCAAACAATAGTTTATCACCATACGCCTTTGCAACTCCTTTGGCTTCAATTACTTTATTTCCCAAACGAGGACCATTCGGAATAAAGATCTCCAGTTTTTCTTCTTTTTCTTTCTGATCTTCATTCAATAATTTATCATACGAATTTAAACGAGCTTTACCTTTCGCTTGACGAGCCTTCGGTGCCATACGTACCCATTCCAACTCGCGTTCCAAGGTTTTACGACGTTTGCTGGCCGTCTTCTCTTCCATCTCCATACGCTTGGTCTTCTGCTCCAACCAACTGGAATAATTACCCTTCCAAGGAATACCTTCACCACGGTCGAGTTCAAGAATCCACCCGGCCACATGGTCAAGGAAATAACGGTCGTGAGTAATACAGATAACAGTTCCTTCGTATTGTTGCAAATGCTGTTCCAGCCAATCGATACTCTCGGCATCCAAATGGTTAGTCGGCTCATCCAACAATAAAATATCCGGCTTTTGCAACAATAAACGGCACAATGCCACACGACGACGTTCACCTCCCGAAAGATTCTTCACCAGCTGGTCTTCAGGTGGACAACGCAAAGCGTCCATCGCACGTTCCAGTTTACTGTCTAAGTTCCATGCATCCGTCGAATCGATAATATCTTGCAATTCTGCTTGACGAGCAAAAAGCGCATCCATTTTCTCCGGGTCTTCGTAGTACTCGGGAAGACCGAACTTATTGTTTATTTCTTCATATTCGGCAAGCGTATCAACTACATTCTGTACGCCTTCCATTACAACTTCTTTTACTGTCTTATCATTATCCAAATGCGGTTCCTGCGCCAGATAACCTACTGAATAGCCCGGAGAAAAGACTACCTCACCTTGATAGCTCTTCTCTAAACCGGCTATAATCTTAAGTAATGTAGACTTACCTGAACCGTTCAAACCGATAATACCAATCTTGGCACCATAAAAAAAGGATAGGTAGATGTCTTTTAATACCTGTTTATTCGCCTGGAAAGCTTTACTCACGCCTACCATCGAAAAGATGATTTTCTTGTCGTCTGCCATATCTTATATCTTAATTTTTATAATTGTTTTTCTTCCATTCTCTTATAATACCAATTATGTGTCACCGTTTCATAAAGAACTAATGAAACCACACAGATGCCCAAACATATCCAATATATCGTGTCGGGATAATTTCCTGTCCATATATTCTCGAAAAACAAGCCCCCCAACAAGCCTACTTCCCATAACAACTGATAAGTATTATTCCCCGTACCTCTCTCACAATGTAACGGCAGGCTTATCATTATCACAAAAAAGCGAGATGCAGTAATTCCAATGCCGATACCCAACAAAAGAGCCGCAATGTAACTACTCATTAAACTGTTTGAAAATGCCATCAACAATATTCCTGCAACCAAAGCCGCTTGACCGAACTCCATCTCTGCACGACACGAAGTATGTGAAAGCGCATATTTGGAAATAAGTAGTGAAACGGCAAAGCCTATCAAAATACAAATATAGAATATTTCATTATAAATATGTGCAATAATGACTCCGAATATAAAAGAAACCAACAACATATTTATTCCGGGAAGAAGTGTACGAGGCAATAAAAAACGGTCTAAAGAAAAAAGAGGAGGACATAAAGGAGCACGGAAAGGGATATGAAGCAGCGGAATCAGTAGCAATGCACCTATTCCAAATGCCGCACACACATAGACCACACAAGTAAAACTCCAATAAGGATATATATAAACCCCCAACGCCAGCCCCAATGCCATGCCGAATCTTCCAAACCAAGTAAAAGCAACGTTAGCATCTGTACGTCGGCGTGAAGCTGTAACATCAATCACCAAGGTACTTCCGGTAGTCATTGTCACCACACTAAACAATGCTCCTTGCACCATACGCAACAAAGCCACTAATCCGACGGTGGCAACATAGGGATATAATAAACTTACTCCGGCTAATAAAGCCAAAGTAATCACACATACACTTTTTCGTTTAAAGGTGTCTATTATATAGCTGTTACAAGGACCGGGCAGAAACATTGTCAATCCGAAGACGGCAACGGCTCCCCCTGCTTCCGCATAGCTGCAATACCAATGTTGCACCATCCACAAAGGAAGTACGGGCAACATGATATAAAGCGAAATATAAAGAAAAAAGTTTGAAAGAGACAAGATTACCATGTCTCTTGTCCATAATTTCGCCCTTTCATACGGAAAGAAGAAGTCATCAAACATATCGGAACCTTTTATTAATATTGTTCGTTCTCGTTAGGAAAATCCCCGCTTTTCACATCTTCTACATATTGCCCGATTGCACCTTTCATCACAGTATGCAAGTCTGCATAACGACGAAGGAAACGCGGACGGAAACCATCAGTCATTCCAAGCATATCAGCAACGACAAGTACCTGACCATCAACATTACCACCGGCACCAATGCCAATCACAGGTATAGTCAGTTCTTTTGCCACCCTTTCGGCCAATGCTGCCGGAATTTTTTCGAGTACTAGTCCAAAGCATCCGGCATCTTCCAACAGATGAGCATCACGAACCAACTTTTCCGCCTCTGCATCATCCTTTGCACGCACAGTGTAAGTTCCGTATTTATTAATGGATTGAGGCATGAGACCCAAATGTCCCATGATTGGAATACCTGCCGAAATAATCTTCTTCACTGCATCGATAATCTCTTCCCCGCCTTCCAGCTTTAATGCATCGGCATGAGTTATTTTCATTATCTTAATAGCATTGGTCACAGCTTCATACTCAGATGTTTGATAAGTACCGAAAGGCATATCGACCACCACTAAAGCACGTTTTACTCCACGTACCACTGATTTTCCATGATAAATCATTTGATCGAGTGTTATTGGAAGCGTAGTTACATTTCCCGCCATTACATTAGAAGCGGAGTCACCCACTAAGATAACATCAATACCAGCTTCATCCACAATCTGTGCAGTAGTATAGTCATAAGAAGTCAACATAGAAATTCTTTCACCTCTCTGTTTCATTTCCACCAAACGATGGGTGGTCACTTTACGCGTATCACCAGAAATATATCCTGCCATATTTACTTTAAATTTTATAAAACGGCTGCAAAGGTAGAGGTTTTATATGACATTACCTCATTATCTCTTTCATTTTTTCAAAACCAAACTCTTTAAAGTCCTGAATAACAACATCCGCCTTATCACGTATTGCCTCTGCAGAGTTGGTGGTTGCCAGTCCTACTACCGTCATCTTCGCACGATTCCCTGCTTCCAGTCCATGAAATGAATCTTCAAACACAATACAGTTTTCAGGAACTGTGTCACAGACCTTGGCTCCTAATAAAAAACATTCAGGGTCGGGTTTTGAATGGGTAAACATTTCAGCTGTAAGAATAAAATCTACATTTGCTTTCAACTCAGGATGTACACGATAAGCGTTACTCATTTTTTGCTCATTCGAACTTGTTACTATAGCTATCTTTATTCCATTGACACGTAATTCTTTCATAAAATTCTCTACGCCGGGTATATATTCATATAACATACCTTTCTCAAAATTGTTCAAGTCAGCCGTGATTTTTTTCTGAATATTGTCCATTCCTGCAAAATATTTATCATAAATCTGCGTAAGGGTCTGACCTTTAATCACACGCCCAAAATCTTTTATTTCAGGATGGTATCGACGTCCCAGCTCATCCCAGAAAACGCTATATTGAGTTTCTGTATCCATCACTACACCATCAAAATCAAATAAAGCTGCAATGTTTTTTGTTGTATCCATATATTAATTTAGATTGATTTAACGTGGTAAAGGTCTGAATAATTCGCCACATTCTTAACTTTGCATTGCTTAAAAATCATAAAATTGAATATGAACCTTAGAAATGATTTCATTGTTATAATTTAATAATATAAAAAACAAGACATGTTGTTCAATGCAGAAAATATCCTATTAATTGGGTCCGTATTACTTTTTGTAAGTATCGTAGTTAGTAAAACAGGCTATCGCTTCGGCGTTCCTACATTACTGGTGTTTTTATTAGTCGGAATGTTTTTCGGCAGTGACGGACTGGGACTGCAGTTCCACAATGCCGGTGAAGCGCAATTCATTGGCATGGTGGCATTAAGCATTATTCTATTCTCAGGCGGCATGGACACCAAATTTGCAGAAATTCGCCCGGTACTGTCACAGGGAATACTGCTCTCCACTGTGGGGGTATTACTGACTACACTCTTTACCGGTCTTTTTATATATTGGATTTCGGGATTTAAACACGTGAGCATCACTATGTCACTTATTACGGCCATGCTGTTGGCAGCCACTATGTCTTCCACAGATTCAGCCTCCGTTTTCAATATTCTGCGTTCGCAAAGCATGAATTTAAAGCATAATCTGCGTCCTATGCTTGAACTGGAAAGTGGTAGCAATGACCCTATGGCATATATGCTGACAATTGTTTTAATCCAGTTTATAAATTCTTCGGGTATGGGATTTATGGATATTTTGGGCTCATTCTGCATTCAGTTTATAGTAGGTGGAGCTTCGGGATTTTTATTGGGCAAGTTAGCTATTCTCATCTTAAACAAAATAAACCTTAATAACCAGTCCCTCTACCCTATTCTATTATTAAGTTTTATTTTCTTTATTTTCACAGTCACTGATTTATGTAAAGGAAATGGTTATCTGGCTGTTTACATTGCCGGTATCATGGTGGGCAACAACCGCATAACGAACCGGAAAGAGATTTCAACCTTTATGAATGGTATGACATGGTTATTCCAGATTATTATGTTCCTGACATTGGGACTTTTAGTTAATCCTCATGAAATGCTGAATATTGCTGTTCCCGCCCTCCTCATTGGTATATTCATGATTGTTTTTGCACGCCCGCTGAGTGTCCTGATCTGTCTGCTGCCATTTAAGAAAATGAATTTCAGTTCACGGATATTCGTCTCATGGGTAGGCTTGAGAGGAGCAGTACCTATCATATTTGCTACTTATCCCGTGGTAGCCAATATACCGGATTCCAATCAAATATTTAATATCGTATTCTTTATCACTATCTTATCTTTAGTGATTCAGGGAACAACCATTTCATGGATGGCTAAACTACTCCATTTGGCTACTCCTCTCGAAAAGACCGGCAATGATTTCGGGGTAGAAATCCCTGAAGAAATCAATACCGATTTAAGAGATATTATCCTGACTGAAGAAATGCTGGCAAAAGGCAACCGTTTGATGGACATGAACCTGCCTAAAGGAACATTGGTAATGTTGATAAAACGAGGAAACGAGTTTATGATTCCCAATGGTTCACTGCAATTACATGCAGGAGACAAACTACTGATTATTTCAGAGAACAAAGAAGGTACACCTCCCCCTCTCAATTAAAGAGGGGAGCAGGTCAGAAACCGAACAATAACATGATATTAAGTACTGAAACGATAATAGCAATGGTGTAGAGCACAAAACTACTCCAACAGGAGTTGGCATACTTGCCCATCACTCTTTTTGAAGAAGTAAGCCCTACCTGCAAAAACACTGTGAATGGAAGCTGAATACTTAAAATCATTTGAGAAATAATTAATCCATAAAACGGATTATCAATGAAAAAAATAATCACCAAAGCCACTCCCAACGACAGGAGCACCCCTATACGTGAGTGAATATCCTTAATATGATATGATTCTCCAAAGATACCGGCAAAGATAGAACCTGCCGCCATGCCACTGGTTATGGTAGAAGAAATACCTGCCATCAGTAAAGCCAGTGCAAAAATCAACCCGGCATTATTCCCCAATAACGGATCAAGCAACGACTTTGCTTGTTGTAGCTCCTCCACCTGCGTATTTGTTTTAAAGAAAGTGGCAGCAGCCAACAATATCATCGCACTATTTATCGCCCATCCCACAATCATGGAAAACAATGTATCATAAAACTCATATTTCAAAACTTTACGAATCGAGCCCTCATCCTGCTTGTTATATTCATGGCTCTGTATCACCTCCGAATGCAAGAATAAATTATGGGGCATTACTACTGCACCGAGAACACTCATTATAATTAGCATACTTCCCTGCGGAATACTCGGCACAACCCATGCACGTACTGCCATCGGCCAATCTATATCTACCAAAAAGAGTTCGTATAAAAAAGATAAGCCGATGACGGATACAAATGCAATAATAGCTCGTTCTATCTTCTTATACGAATTGGAGAACAGCATGATAATGACAAAAAGAGTTGTCAGTATAGAACCCCATACAATAGGAATATCCAATAGCATCTGTAACGCAATAGCCCCTCCCAAAATCTCTGCCAGTGAAGTAGATATAGACGCCAAAACAGCACTGCCCAAAACCGGACGTGCTATCCATTTAGAACAATATTGTGTAGCAGCTTCACTCAGACACAAACCGGTAACAATACCCAAATGCGCGACATTATGCTGTAAGACAATCAACATTATCGTAGAAAGTGTGACAACCCATAACAGAGCGTAACCAAACTCCGAACCGGCTGCAAAATTGGACGCCCAGTTCCCCGGATCGATAAATCCGACTGTAACCAATAATCCCGGACCAATATATTTAAAGAAATCAAGACCACCCAAATAGCGTTTATGATCTTTCCGTTTTAGTTCATCTATAAAATTAGACATGCTTTACTTTTTTTGCTTGCACAAACATACGAATAAAAAACAAATAAACACTTGCTTTGTTTACATATATATTCTATTTTCGCTCTAAAATACCCAATAATAATGAAAAAGGAAATCTTACTATCCGCATTGCTCATAGCTACATTGGCTGCCTGTACAGGCAAAGGACCTGCCCGCAAATTTAAAGAGACGGCTGAAAGGCTGAATCAAACCTACCCCATCCGCTTGAATAAAACCATCACCATTGATAGTACTCATTATAATGAAAAAGACAACACTGTGAGTTACTATTATACCGTGACAGGGGAACTGGATGACCCTCAATTCATGGATAACAATTATGCCACTTACAAAAAAGCCTTACAAGAAGCTATTGACAACTCGGTAGAGATGGAAGAGTATCGAAAATTTGGAAGTAAAATCAAATATATTTATTACTCGGGAAGCAATAAGAAAAAACTGGCGGAATTCGTTTTCTAAATGGTTCCGGCACTGCCACCCCACACGTACTAACGCATGAGCTCACACATATATATGTGTAAGTTCACACGAACGTATGTATAAGCCTACACGTTAGTACGTGCAAATCCATGCGTACTAACGCGTTATTCTTCTTCTGGTTTTGTAAAGCGAAACAGGGTCGGATCTACCGGACGAATCAATACATTCTGTCCTTTTTGAAACTTCGCTTTCAGTTTGGCAACCGTTTTTTCCAATTTCGATTTATTAGTATCAAAATATACAAAACAAGTGCGGTTCACCAGCCCTTCCTGACCTTCCAAATAATTCTTTAGTTGATAACTATAATGAGAACGTTGCGGCAACAATTTATTATTATCCAGTTTTACACTATCCAACAACTGGATATCTGTAAAATAAATCAATGAATCTGTAAACGAAGCAGACACGCCTACTATATATACAGCTTTGGTTTTATTTCCTTTTAAAGAAAATGCCGAACATAAAATCAGCACGACAAATAAAGAGCAGAAAATCTTGATGAATCTCATAATTTGTTTTTTATTATTTTATTAGGGACAAAAGTAGTTATTTACCGCTAAATATGAAAAGGTAATAGATAAATTAACATTATTCCTCTATAAACGAACAAAAGCACAAGATGAAAGAGCAAACTTTCAACTCATGCTTTGTTTTCTTTTTGTTTTGGAAACCGAATTTGGTCTTATCCCAAATAGGCCTTGAGCAGCTTGCTACGTGAATTTGCTCTTAATCTTCTAATGGCTTTCTCTTTAATCTGACGTACGCGCTCACGAGTGAGTCCGAATTTATCGCCGATTTCTTCCAACGTCATTTCCTGCGTGTTAATACCGAAAAACATCTGGATAATATCCTTTTCTCTTTCAGTTAACGTAGAGAGCGCTCTATCGATTTCCTTCGAAAGTGACTCATTAACCAAAGAACGGTCTGCCATAGGAGAGTCGTCGTTTACCAACACATCCAACAAGCTGTTATCTTCCCCTTCCACAAAAGGAGCGTCTACAGAAATGTGGCGGCCTGAAACTTTCAACGTATCCGAAATCTTGTCTACCGGAATTTCCAATTCATCGGCTAATTCTTCCGGAGAAGGACGACGCTCGTTTTCCTGTTCGAACTTAGAGAAAGCTTTGCTGATTTTATTCAGCGAACCTACCTGGTTCAACGGCAAACGGACGATACGTGACTGTTCTGCCAATGCTTGAAGGATAGACTGACGAATCCACCATACAGCGTAACTGATAAATTTAAAGCCTCGAGTTTCATCAAACTTCTCGGCTGCCTTAATCAGTCCCAGGTTTCCCTCATTAATCAAGTCAGGAAGACTTAATCCCTGATTTTGATACTGCTTGGCAACAGATACAACAAAGCGCAAGTTTGCACGTGTTAGTTTTTCCAATGCCACCCGGTCGCCTTTACGGATACGTTGAGCGAGCTCTACCTCTTCTTCTACAGTAATCAAGTCTTCGCGGCCAATTTCCTGTAGATACTTATCAAGAGATGCGCTCTCTCGGTTAGTGATACTTTTAGTAATCTTTAATTGTCTCATTCTCTATAAAACAAATTTGGGATGCAAATTTACAATATTAAAATGGAATAACATCCATTTTGTTTGAAATATTTTTGCCAATAAATCAAAAAAGGACTTATATCGAGCTAGTTCCTAAAATTATTGGATTATTCCAAAACATATAGTCCTAATTATTTTTATTAAGGACACTTCTTTTAAATATAACAGGATGCACGACTAGTATAATACAGCCGTGCATCCACCAAACACACACCTATTGAAAAAAATCTTATTACCTTATGTATTTTTATCTTTTATGAATCATTCCTGAGTCAAGTCCACGGCATAATTGGCACGTTTACCCGATGGGAACATACCGCTTAAGAACAATACCTGATCAGGTGACAAAGTTGCGGCCTTCAACACATCTTCCAAATCATTAACCGTTCTAATCACCTGTCCGTTGGCTTTCAGAATAATGAACCCTTTGCGAACACCAGCAGCTTTCATCTTACCTTCCGTTACTCCTGTTATTTCAACACCCGAACCAAGATTGAGTTGCTTCTTCAGTTCTTGAGGAACTTCGCGGAATGCAGCACCCAATATTTCCATGCCTGCATTCTTAACAACTTTTGTAGTACCTTGTTCGTTCTTTAAGGTCAGTTCAATATCCTTTTCCTTCTTGTCACGTAAAACTTTTACCGTAACCTTGTCACCCGGACGATGCTTAGCCAATCCCTCCTGCAGCTCTGCAAAGTTCTTCACTCTCTTGCCATCTATTCCGATGATGACGTCATTTTCCTGCAATTTACCTGCAGCAGAACCGCCTTCAATAATTTCACGAACCCATACACCATCTACTGCGCCCAAGTCTTTTATTTGTTTCTTCATCGCCTCATCCATCAACTGCTGTTCATCATTAATCGGTGTACCTTTGATACCTAAAATAGCACGCTGTACGGTTCCATATTCTTTTAAATCTGCCACAACCTTCTTCATAATGCTGGCAGGAATAGCAAATCCATATCCCGAATAAGCTCCTGTCGGTGAATACAATACTGAGTTAATACCAACCAATTCACCTCTTGCATTAACCAATGCACCACCACTATTACCTTGATTGATGGCGGCATCTGTTTGAATGAATGATTCTACACCTTGATTGTATACACCCAATGTACGAGCCTTTGCACTAACAATACCGGCAGTAACGGTAGATGTCATATTAAACGGATTACCTACCGCCAATACCCACTCTCCTACCTTCAATGCATCCGAATCACCTACGGGAACTGTAGGAAGATCATCTGCTTCAATTTTAACTAAAGCTAAATCCGTGCTGGGGTCTGCACCTATCACACGTCCCTTAAATTCACGTCCGTCATTCAGTTTGACACTAATTACATCTGCATTATCAATCACATGGTTATTAGTAACAATATAGCCATCTCTGGAGATTATCACTCCCGAACCGAATCCAACTCTTTCCGGGGTATGCACCTGACGTTGCTGACCGCCTCCTCTGCCGTTTCCAAAAATATCACCGAAGAATTCAGAGAACGGATCACGAACCGTTACCGTCTGAGTTTTAGACTCCTGAGTAGACTTTATATGAACAACTGCATGTACAGAATTCTCGGCTGCCTGAGTCAGATCGACCGGTTGCATATTAACCGCATCCAAAGCAGCCAATCTTGTATTTTGACTTTGTTGGAACACATCATTAAAAGCCAGACTTTTATTCTGTTCAGGCTTCAACATAGTATAAGTCGTTACTCCCGCTACACCTGCGCTAACAGCTACAATCGCCGTTGCCCCTAGTACCATTTTAGTTGCTTGTTTCATAACTTAATATCTATTAGTTTGTTAATTTCATTTTTCAGTTTAACTTTTATACCGCTAAAGTAATGACAAAATATGTACGGTTGTATGCATTGTCAGATAAATTTTCCCTCTTTTAACAGAGGCATACAGGCACTTAACAGGGGTTAACCGCAATATCTGCCAAATTTGCATTCGTTATCAATAGCTGACAACAGACCTGTCAGAGGTATTAATTCAACATTTCACATTCATTTCGATACTTTTTCTCATCCTTTTGCAGCTTTTCGAGCTAAAAGCATTATCTTTGTCTTCTCAAAGCAGTCGGTCGGTCTGTCGCTGATGCCGCAAGGCAGAAGAGGAAAGTCCGGGCAACACAGAGCATCCTACTTCCTAACAGAAAGCTATCTGCGAAGGTAGAGTAATGCAGAAGAAAAAAACCGCCTTGTTCTTTCGGGAATAAGGTAAGGGTGAGAAGGCGGGGTAAGAGCCCACCAGCCGCATGGTGACATGTCGGGCTGTGTATCTTAGGAGTTGTAAGGTCATGTAAACCGGCATTATGAGGGTTGCTCGCCCCACGTCGGAGGGTAGACCGCTAGAGCCTGTTGGTGACAACAGGCGTAGATAAATGACAGACGCCTTACCGCTAGATAAGGAACAGAACCCGGCTTACAGACCGACTGCTTTTTTTATATAAAAGAGCCTAAATGAGTACCATGAACAAGGAAAAGCTGAAAGGCCTGCAATCGTTTCTCAAAGATGATATATGGCGAGTGACGGAAGACGAGGTTAGTAAATCCCGTGGAATATTTTATAATGCAATAAAGATAGCAACCCTCTCCATCCGTGAGTTTACCCAAGGACGTATTATTAATAAAGCTTCGGCACTGACATACAGCACGCTGCTTTCCAGTATTCCTATATTAGCCATCTTATTTGCCATTGCGCGTGGTTTTGGCTTCTCCAATTTATTGGAGACTCAGTTTCGCAGCGGATTGGAAGGACAGAGTGCGGCCGCAGAAACAGTTCTCGGATTGATTGACTCTTATCTGATTCATGCCAAAAGCGGTATATTTATCGGTATCGGTTTAATCATGCTGTTTTGGACTATTCTCAGCCTGACATATAACATAGAACGTACTTTCAATTACATTTGGCAGGTGAAGAAACCACGCACTCTTTACCGTAAAATGACAGATTACTTTTCCATTCTTTTACTTCTTCCGCTATTAATCGTATTGTCAAGCGGTATATCCATCTTCATGACAACGATGCTGAAGAACATGGAAGATTTCGTATTGCTGGCACCGCTAATGAAATTTATGGTCAGACTTATCCCTTTCATACTCACATGGGGTATGTTTACAGGACTGTATGTGTTTATGCCCAACACAAAGGTAAAAATCAAATACGCTATCATACCCGGTATCATAGCCGGTACTGCGTTCCAAGCATTCCAATATCTATATATCGGAAGTCAGATATGGGTTTCACGTTACAATGCCATTTATGGTAGTTTTGCCGCCATCCCAATGTTCTTGCTGTGGACACAAATATCGTGGAGCATCTGTTTGTATGGTGCGGAACTGTGCTATGTAGCCCAAAATTTGAAAAATTACAGTTTCAGTAAAGAGACAGCTCATATCAGTCGTCGGTATCATGACTTTCTTTGCATCCTTATCATGTCGCTCATCTGTAAACGCTTCGAAACGGAAGAACCTCCTTATACCGCCGTCACATTGAGTGATGAACATAAGATTCCCATCCGGCTAACCAAAAACATATTATATGAACTGCAAGATATGCACATGATTTATGAAACTCCTGTAGATGATGACGATGAATCCTTTGCATATCTCCCATCTGTGGATATAAACCGGATGAATGTGGCAATGCTCCTGAACAGACTGGATGTAGCCGGTTCAGAAGCATTCAAGATTGACCGTGAGCGATACAGTGCTCCGTGGGAAGCACTGATGCGAGCTCGCGAAGAATATTATCAAAGCACCAGCAAGATACTGTTGAAAGACCTTTAGTTATTGAATTGCATCATACGGCTCAAATATTTGCCGATGATATCGAATTCTATATTCACAATGCTTCCCGACTGGAAAGTGTGGAAATTGGTATGTTCGTAAGTATAAGGAATAATAGCAACCTGAAAAGTATCATCTGTCGGATTGCACACAGTCAGACTAACACCATTTACGGTAACCGAACCTTTATCAACCGTCATATAACCACGCTTTGCCATCTCCTTGTCAAACTTATACTTAAAGGTATAATAACGGCTACCATCCACGTCCTGGATACTGATACATTCCGCAGTCTGATCTACATGCCCCTGCACGATGTGTCCGTCCAAACGTCCGTTCATCATCATACTACGCTCCACGTTCACTTTATCCCCTACCTTCAACAATCCAAGGTTGGAACGCTCCAATGTTTCTTCAATGGCAGTTACTGTATATGTACCATCCTGAATGCTTACCACTGTCAGACAAACACCATTGTGAGCAATACTCTGATCTATCTTCAGTTCGTCTACAAACGAACATTTCAATGTAAGGTGCAGGTTAGTTTGTTCTTTTTCCAAACGCACTACTTCTGCATATTCTTCTACAATTCCTGAGAACATAATTCATTAATTTAATTGTTAAAGTGCAAAGATAAAGAGAAAAAGCCGTCTTAAATAAAAGATTTATGTATTTTTGCACAAATTACTTTGCAAACATTACTAATACTAACAAATATGGATAGCACAAGAATCGTTGGCGAAAAGATTAAATCGCTGCGTGAAACAAAAGAAATCAGTGTAGCAGAATTAGCAGAACGTTCAGGGCTTGCCGAAGAGCAAATCAACCGCATAGAAAATAATGTAGACCTTCCTTCACTGGCTCCTCTTATCAAAATAGCACGTGCATTGGGAGTACGCCTGGGCACTTTTCTGGATGACCAAGAAGAGCAGGGAGCAGTCGTTTGTCGCAAAGAGAGTGCCGAAGATACAATCAGCTTTTCAAATAATGCAATGGACTTACGCACTCACATGCGCTACCATTCTCTGTCAAAATCGAAAGCCGACCGCCATATGGAACCTTTCATTGTTGATGTAGCTTCGAATGACAATGTTGAGTTTACCCTTTCGTCGCACGAAGGAGAAGAGTTCATTTATGTAATGGAAGGTGTCATTGAAGTGTGTCACGGCAAAAAATGCTATGTGATAGAAGCCGGAGACAGTATTTATTATGACTCTATTGTCCCCCATCATGTGCACGGACTTTGCGGACAGGCAGCCAAGATATTGGCGGTAATCTATACACCCATCTAAATCGGATTTTGACATGGAATTATATACCCGAACTCTCGGAGACTGGCTCGAACATTGGGCCGAAGCCACTCCCGATAAAGAATATATCGTCTATTCAGATCGTAACCTGCGTTTTACCTGGAGGCAATTCAATGAGCGTGTTGATAATATGGCAAAAGGATTGCTTGCCATCGGCGTCAAACGAAATACTCATGTAGGAATTTGGGCAGGCAATGTACCCGACTGGCTCACTTTCCTGTATGCTTGCGCCAAAATCGGTGCTGTAGCTGTAACCGTAAACACCAACTACAAGCAAGCCGAACTGGAATATCTTTGTCAGAATTCAGATATGCATACGTTATGTATCGTCAACGGTGATCGTGGCTCGGATGACTACGTCAACATGGTTTATGCCATGCTGCCCGAACTGAAAAGTTCACAACGCGGGTATCTGAAAAGCAAGCGTTTTCCTTGCATGAAGAATGTCATCTACATCGGTCAGGAAAAATACAGAGGAATGTATAACACTTCTGAAATCCTCCTATTGGGAAGTAATGTAGAGGATGACGAACTCACTGAAGCCAAGAAACAAGTGGACTGCCACGACACGGTGAATATGCAGTACACTTCCGGCACGACAGGATTCCCAAAGGGAGTCATGCTTACACATTATAATATAAGCAACAATGGCTTCCTCACCGGAGAACACATGAAATTCACTTCTGATGACAAGTTGTGTGTTTGTGTCCCTCTTTTCCATTGTTTCGGCGTAGTACTTGCCACCATGAACTGTCTGACACATGGATGTACACAAGTAATGGTCGAACGCTTTGACCCGTTATTGGTACTTGCGTCTATTCATAAAGAACGATGTACAGCCCTTTACGGAGTTCCGACAATGTTCATTGCCGAGCTGAACCATCCGATGTTCGATATGTTTGATTTGTCAAGCCTTCGCACAGGTATCATGGCCGGATCTCTCTGCCCGGTGGAACTGATGAAGAAAGTGGAAGAAAAGATGTTTATGAAAGTGACCAGCGTATACGGACTGACAGAAGCAGCTCCCGGCATGACAGCCACTCGTTTGGACGACCCATTCGATGTGCGTTGCAACACAGTAGGACGCGATTTTGAGTTTACAGAAGTCCGGGTAATCGACCCCGAAACCGGCGAAGAATGTCCGATAGGCGTACAAGGAGAAATGTGCAACCGAGGATACAATACCATGAAAGGCTATTATAAGAACCCGGAAGCCACTGCCGAAGTGATAGACCGGAACGGCTTCCTGCATTCGGGAGATTTGGGAGTCAAAGATAAAGATGGAAATTACCGAATCACAGGGCGTATCAAAGATATGATTATCCGTGGTGGAGAGAATATATATCCACGTGAAATTGAGGAATTTCTCTATCAGATGGAAGGAATCAAAGATGTACAAGTAGCCGGTATTCCTTCTAAAAAATACGGTGAGGCAGTAGGCGCCTTCATTATCCTGCACAAAGGAATAGAAATGAATGAATTTGACGTTCGTGAATTCTGCACAGGCAAAATTGCACGATACAAAATACCCAAATATATCTTCTTTGTTGATGAATTTCCAATGACCGGCAGCGGAAAGATTCAGAAATTCAAGTTAAAAGATATAGGACTGGAGTTATGCCAAAAGCATGGAATAGAAATTATTTAATATATATTCATGGGGTCAAAACAGAGATAATGCTGTCGTTTAATCCGTAGGGGCGAGATTCGCTCGCCCGAAAACAGTTTACTTTGCGTCTTCGGGCAGGCAAACCCTGTCCCTACAGCTGACGATGGGATAGGCCGGTTTAATTTTGACACACTTCCATGTTTTTCTTGTTACAATATCCAGCAACAAGCATCAGTTATCACCCTTTTACCATTTTTCGCCGATACTTCTATGTTGTTCTCCCCTTTTTTCAGCCGAATATCTTTAAAGATACACACTTTTACACCATCCGGCTGCATTTTTTTTATTATTTGTCCGTTTACCTTCAGAGTTACTTCTGCACAATTAGAAAATATCTGTACCTCTGTCACTGGTTTTACGCGGTTCACGCTACGGTGACCGGCAATATAAACCATCGGTTCAGGATTCCAGTTTGCTTTATAAAAATAAAATGCATCCTTTTTAACTTTACGGTCATGCGTCACCAATCCTTTATCATTGATGCCCGGACGATCCCCTTCTGTACGATGAGCTGCTCCGAAATCAAACATATTCCAAACAAAACTGCCCCAAACGTATGGACGTTCACTAATAATCTTCCAATTCTGAATATGATATTCCGTCTGCCAGTTTTCCGGATGCCACCAACTTCCCGGGCTGGTTTGTACCAATGAATCCTGCTGATGATAAATACTTGCTCCTGCCCCATACTCACTGATAGCAATCTTTATTTCAGGGTGTGCCTGATGTGTCTTGTCCAGCCATGAAGCCAATGTCGCCGGAGTTGCTCCATACCAACCGTCATATCTGTTCCACGCAATATTATCTGTTATGAAATTAATGGCACCGCCTTGGTTACTGGCTGATGTGGTGGGACGTGTAGGATCTTCCTGATGTGCCAGCACATTCAGTTCTTTAATGTACTCCAACGGATTATCTCCATTTTCTTTCAGTTCATTAAATAACCCCCAAAAACATATACTCGGATGATTAAAATGTTGACGGATCATCTCCTTCAACTGCTCCTTACCATTTTCACGAAAAGAAGGCTGGTCGACAAAACCTTTATCAGCATAACCTCCGGGACCGACAAACGGTATCTCTGCCCAAGTCACAATTCCATTCCTATCCATTAAATCATACATATAAGTAGCTTGTGGATAATGAGCCAGACGAATGGCATTTACCCCCATTTCAAGCATCAACCGAGTATCTTCTTCATGATGCATCGGACGAAGTGCATTTCCCACCTCTGCCCACTCCTGATGACGACACACCCCATGCAAAGGCAAATGTTTTCCATTAAGAAAGAAACCCCGATCGGCATCTGTCGCATAATAACGAAGTCCCAACGGCTGTTCCACTTTGTCTATCTCTTTTCCATCCTTCACCAGGGTTATCACTGTCTGATACATAAAAGGATCTTCCCTGCCATTCCATAAACGAGGATTCAGCAAGGTAAAACTCATTTCTTCGGGTTGTACGCTGGTATGAGGTGCAACAGTCACCTTTTTATCCGCCTGATAAACCACTTTATCTCCTTCTTTTACTTGGAGCCTAAGAGTTGCCTGCCGGGGATGTTCCGTTCCGTTCGACAGGTTAATACGAGCCAAAACAGCGGCTTGTTTCTCACCCACATGCTGCTGAAAAAGATATACTCCCGGAGAAGCATAATCCAAAGGAGAGATACAAATATCTTCCGTAACAAGTAAATGCACATCCCTATAAATCCCCCCATAGAAATTAAAGTCACCTACCAAAGGCATGACATCAAGTTGTTCACCATTATTCACACGAACCAGCACGGTATTATCTTTCCCATAATTCACCTTATCGGTGATTTCAAAAATAAATGCCCCATAGCCACCCCGATGCTCTCCTATCTGTTTGCCGTTGATGAAAACATTGCTTACACAGTTTGCTCCTTCAAAACGGAGAAACAGTCGTTTGCCTTTCCACTCGGAACGGATAAATAGTTTCTTGTCATAATTACCGATTCCTCGTTTATAGTCGGGTTTGCCACTCAAAGCATCTTGTGCATTCCAAGTATGAGGCAAATCTACCCGGCGACTTGAATTCTTATCCACTTGATGGGAGAATCGGAAGTTCCAATCCTGATTGATGAGTATATTTTCTCTTTGCGCAAGAGTCTGCATACTTACTGCCATGGCAAATAATGCAGAGAAAGTCAGTCGAAGGTGTTTCATGTTCTTACCTTTTAATATCCATGTAATCTAAATTCAACAATACCATTACCTCTACAAAGGCTTTGTTATACAAAGATAGAATAGTATCACTACCGTCAACTATAACTTTTGTCGGTTTTATCTCATAAATTTGTCCAAATAAGGGAAGAACGAGGTATATGGGCATAAAAAAAGGAGCAACGCCTTGCTCCAACCTTTGTTAACCTTAAATCTAATACTATGAAAAACACAGTGCAAATATACGGACTTTCGGGAATTCTGCAATAGTTTATCTGTATTTTATGCAGCAAAACAATGTTATTTAACATAAATCGGTATCCCGTTTACAGCTGTTTGCAAAACAGGGATACCAATTTTAATTTCATTAAAAACTTGATTAATAAGTATGGCCGTCTTTTTCCAATTCTTGTGCTGTAATAGGCTTTCGGTCTATTGCACGCCAAGCATAAACAATGTATGCCAAAACAAAAGGTACCAAAACAGATACATAAGCCATGACGCGCAAAGTAAATTCACTGGAACAACTGTTGGCCAATGTTAATGAACTTTGCAGGTCAGCAGTGGAGGGATAATATGCCGTGTTATTATAACCCACGCAAAGGAGCAGCGCCAAAACCGTCAGCACAGTACCGATGCCCGCAAACCAGATACCGTTGGTAGATGTCTTGCTGAAAACAGATTTGCCGATGCCGAACAATACACCGACCACTCCTATCAGGAATAAAACCAACAAGACAGGCATATCAATGAAATTCATAAAATACTTGTAAGGTTCCATATATACTTCCTGCGTATCGGGACTGACAGCAAAACCATCACTCAATAATGTATGTATCACAAATGCCAGGAAAAGAATCAGGAAAGGAATCGTATCTGTAATCAATTGGCGACGGCAATGAGGAATCAATTCTTTATCACGGATATTATTGATAAAATACAAGTTGCCCAATATACGTGCCAAGAACAAAACAGCAAAGCCCAAAACAAGATTCCATGGATTAGTCAGTGCATCCAACCCATGCCATCCATTGGCCCAACTGCTGATGACAGGCATCAGTTCATTACCCATATTTCCTTTATTCACCAAGAAATTAGAGCCCGTAAAGAATGTAGCCACTGCTCCTCCCAGCAATAACGGCCCTACAACTCCGTTGATTACCAGGAACCATTGATAGGTACGCTTACCCAAAATATTACCCAATTTAGACTGAAATTCATAAGAAACAGCCTGCAACACGAAAGTGAACAAGATAATCATCCACAGCCAATATGCACCACCGAAGCTGGTGCTATAAAACAAAGGGAATGAAGCGAAAAAAGCTCCTCCGAAAGTAACCAACGTAGTAAAAGTAAACTCCCACTTACGTCCTGTGGAATTCACCAGCATGGTACGCTCTTCGTGAGTGCGGCCCAAAGTGAACAGTAAAGAATTGCCACCCTGCACAAAAAGCAGAAACACCAACAGGGCACCCAGCAATGAAACCAGGAACCACCAATAATTTTGTAGAAATATATAGTTCATAGAATTTTATTTAAATGATAAATAATGGAATTACCGCATACAAAAGTTATTCACCTTTTATTGCCTCCGGTCCTTTCTTTATGGCCTTAACCATAATATTGATTTCAGCAATCAGCATAATAGTAAACAATATCAGGAAAATAAAGAAAGTTATCTGCACGGAGCTCGTCTGCAACTTGGAAATAGCGGCTCCCACCGGCAACATATCCTGAATAGCCCACGGCTGACGACCTACTTCGGCTACCACCCAACCGGCTTGTCCGGCAATATACCCCAACGGGATAGTCCAAAGTGCAAGTTTCTGTAACCACCCTGCATCTTTCAGTTTGTCTTTCCGAGACAGGACAAGTACCACAATAAAGAATAAGATGAAATATCCTCCCAACCCTACCATGATGCGGAACGACCAGAATGTCAATCCGACAGGAGGAACCAAATGAGCAGGATCTTTGATATATCCGTATCCGAAATAAGCCACATTCTCATCCAATGTCCGGCGTGCTATATTTGCAGCCTCTTTATTACCCTCCTTCTGCGCTTTGCGGAAAGCATCCAAAGCAGCAATCGCCTTTTGACCGCGCTCTATTTTCTCTTGTGCAGAAAGAGCGATGGTTCCCTCCGGAGTTTGGTAACCGCCTTCCAGTAAATTATTGATGCCCGGCACATATCCGTCTATGTCATGAGTGGCCAGAATAGAAAGCATTTTTGGAATCTTTATGTCGCCTACCACCGTAAACGGCATCCCATTGCCACCCTCTTGAAGTCCTTCGGCCGCAGCCATTTTCATCGGCTGCACTTTGGCCACCTGAACGCCGGAGATATCTCCTGTCCATGCCACTATCAGCGAAGCTGCCAACCCAAAGACGGCAGCCACTTTGATGCTTGCTTTCGCAAATTCAATCTCGCGCTTGCGAAGCAGATACCAGCAACTGACACCCACTACAAACACTGCACCAAGTACCCAACCGCTCAGCACGGTATGGAAAAACTTAGCCACAGCCATCGGCGAGAGTGCCACCGCTGCAAAATCCACCATCTCATTACGCACTGTCTCAGGATTAAATGCCATGCCCACCGGATATTGCATCCAAGCGTTGGCAACCAGAATCCACCATGCAGAAAGTGTTGCACCGATACCTGTCAGCCATGTAGATGCCAGGTGGAAACGTTTACTTACTTTGTTCCAGCCAAAGAACATAACGGCAATGAACGTTGCCTCCATAAAGAAAGCCAGAATACCCTCGATGGCCAGCGGAGCACCGAAAATATCACCTACAAACCAAGAGTAATTACTCCAGTTCGTACCGAACTCAAACTCCAGAATCAATCCCGTAGCAACACCTACGGCGAAGTTAATACCGAAAAGCTTCATCCAGAACTTTGCCGTGCGTTTCCAGAATTCCTTACCTGTGACTACATAGAAAGTCTCCATGAGCCCCATAATCATAGCCAGTCCTAATGTAAGAGGAACAAAAAGCCAGTGATACATGGCCGTCAGTGCAAATTGCGCCCGCGACCAGTCGATTAGCGAAGTGTCAATGTTTTCAAACATACCGTTTTGATATTAAAATATTTATGGATTTGCGCGTTTAATCAATTCTTCCCCTACATATTGCTGCTTCTCCTGAGGGGTCTTCTCCTTTAAAAAAGAAGGAAAGAAAAAGAGTTTCAAAATAAAAAACATAATAAACAGTTTAATAAGAATAATGGCCCAAAGCGTTCGGCCAAGGGTCATCTCACGGAAACCGTCCCGATAGAACGTCCATATACGAACTAACAAAGTATTACTCATAGAAACTTATCTTAAACTTGTAATTATTACAAAGAAAAATACTTTATCGGTAAAAAACAAGTTTTTGTCCATAGAAATGTGCGGGGAATCTATATTTATTGCCGATAAAAGCAATGTCCCCTACATTTGCAGTAACAAATTAAACCGCAAAAAGGATGAAACAACGAGTAGTATATTTAGCAATTAGCTTATTAGCGACCTCTTCATTGACCGCTCAGGAAGCAAAGAAATGGACTCTGAACGACTGCATTGAATACGCTTTGGAAAAGAATATCCAGTTGCAACAGGATAAAATTTCATTGGAAGAAAGTGATGTGGATGTAAAGACTGCGAAAGCAACCCTCTTCCCCAGTCTATCGTTCAATACCGGACACAACGTAACAAACCGTCCGTATCAGGAAAACAGCAGTACTGTAAACGGCACTGAAATTATCAGCAGCAACAGCAAAACGACTTATAGCGGCAACTACGGACTGAATGCTCAATGGACGGTTTGGAATGGGAACAAACGCATAAACACAATCAAGCAAAAAAAGATGAGCCGCGAAATAGCGGGACTTACCGTAGCACAAACGGAAAATTCATTGCAAGAACAAATCGCACAAGTGTTTATCCAAATCCTGTATGCCGATGAATCGGTGAAGATTAATGAGAATACCTTGCAAGTGAGTCGCGCCACTTATGAACGCGGTGTAGAACTCTTCAACGAAGGAAGCATCTCCAAGGCCGACCTTGCACAATTGGAAGCTCAGGTTGGTAATGACCAATATCAACTGGTTACAGCCGAAAGTTCGCTCCGGGATTATAAGTTACAACTCAAACAACTGCTCGAACTGGACGGAACCGAGGAAATGAATCTTGTTCTCCCCACTTTGACAGACGAACACGTGTTGCAACCTTTACCCGGCCAAACGGATATATATCAGCAGGCACTGGCTTCGCGTCCCGAAATACATAGCAGCAAACTCAATATCGAAAGCTCAAAGTTGGATATTTCCGTTGCCAAAGCAGGCTACTATCCCACCATCAGTTTAAGTGCCTCTGCAGGCAGTACCACCAATAGTGCCAGCGAAAACGGTTGGGGAAAACAAATGAAGTATGGTTGGAACAACATGATAGGAATTAATCTCAGTATTCCTATCTTTGATAACCGCCAAAACAAAAGTGCTGTTCAGAAAGCACGTCTGCAATACAGCAGCAGTCAGCTCGACTTAATCAATAAGCAAAAGGAGCTTTACAAAAATATAGAAAGCCTCTGGCTGGATGCCACAAACGCCCAACAGCAATATGATGCAGCCGAGAGCAAACTGAAAAGCAGCCGAATCAGCTTTGATATGGTAAACGAACAGTTCAATCTGGGCATGAAGAATACCGTAGAACTCCTGACCGAGAAGAACAACCTGCTCAGTGCACAGCAACAACGCATCCAAGCCAAGTATATGGCTATCCTGGACCGCACCTTGCTGAACTTCTATGCAGGACAAGAAATAAAGTTATAATACCGAAAATATAAACGTTATACATAGTAATACAGTATGGAAAAGAAGAAAACGATCCTTCTCAGTGCCGCAGTCGTCATGGTTGCAGTCGGCGGTTTTTGGATGCTTGGAAGCTCTGAAGCAAAAAGCACAGTGAGCTTTGCAACAGAAAACGTAAAAAAAAGCAATATCAGCAATTCAATCACTGCTACAGGAACCATCGAACCTGTGACGGAAGTCGAAGTCGGTACTCAGGTATCAGGCATTATCGACAAGATTTACGTTGATTATAATTCTGTGGTAACCAAAGGTGAACTGATAGCAGAAATGGATAAAATCACACTCCAGAGCGAACTTCAGTCTGCCCGGGCTACTTACGATGGCAACAAGGCTGAATACGACTATCAAAAGAAACTGTACGAACGCAACAAGAAGTTACACAACAAGCAGCTCATCAGTGATACCGATTACGAACAGTATGTATATAACTACGAACGTGCAAAAAGCTCTTTCGATGCCAGTAAAGCCGCCCTTGCCAAAGCCGAGCGCAACCTTTCGTATGCCACCATCACCTCTCCCATTGACGGAGTGGTAACCAGCCGCGATGTGGAAGAAGGACAGACAGTTGCCTCCGGTTTTGAAACTCCGACTCTCTTCACCATTGCCGCCGACCTGACCAAAATGCAGGTAGTGGCAGATGTGGATGAAGCCGATATTGCCGGAGTGGAAGACAGTGCCCGCGTCACATTCACCGTGGATGCCTATCCCGATGATGTATTTGAAGGTTATGTAAGACAAGTACGTTTGGGAAGCACCAACAGCAGTAGCAGCAGTTCCACTACCGGCACTACTACAGTTGTCACTTATGAAGTAGTCATTACTGCCGATAATCCCGACTTGAAGCTGAAACCCCGTCTCACAGCCAATGCCACTATCTATACATTAAACAAAAACAATGTATTGACTGTGCCCGGCAAAGCACTGCGGTTCACACCGAATAAAGACATTGCCAAAGGATATAAAATCAATGACTGCCAAGGAGAACACAAAGTGTGGACACTGGAAGGCAATACTTTTACCGCACATCCGGTTAAAATCGGTATATCAAACGGTACATTGACCGAGATTCTAAGCGGCATCACCGAGAATATGCCTGTCGTCACGGAAGCCGTGGTCAATAGCAATGCCCCTCAAATGGAAGGAGTCGGTGAAAATGGAGAAAGAAGTCCCTTCATGCCCGGCCCTCCGGGAAGCAAGAAAAAAAACAATAAATAAACTTGCACATCAAAACCTATATGCAAAAAAGACAGATGAAAAAGATTATCGAACTTCAAAATATCAAACGAAACTTCCGGGTGGGTGAAGAAACCGTGCACGCCTTGCGCGGCATTTCCTTCACCATCTGCGAAGGAGAGTTTGTCACCATCATGGGTACTTCCGGTTCGGGCAAATCCACCTTGCTGAATACACTGGGGTGCCTTGATACCCCCACCAGCGGAGAATACCTGCTGGACGGCGTATCCGTCCGCACCATGAGCAAACCCCAGCGTGCCATACTGCGCAACCGCAAAATCGGTTTCGTGTTCCAAAATTATAACCTGCTGCCTAAAACTACGGCAGTGGAAAATGTGGAACTCCCACTGATGTATAACTCTTCCGTTTCGGCAACCGAAAGACGGAAAAGAGCCATTGACGCCCTGATATCCGTCGGATTGGGTGACCGCCTGGAACACAAGTCCAACCAAATGTCGGGAGGACAGATGCAACGCGTGGCCATCGCCCGTGCTTTGGTCAACAACCCGGCTGTTATCCTTGCCGATGAAGCGACCGGTAACCTTGATACCCGCACCTCTTTCGAGATTCTTGTACTCTTCCAGAAGTTACATGCCGAAGGACGCACGATTATCTTCGTTACCCATAATCCCGAACTGGCACAATACAGTAGCCGTAATATCCGCCTGCGCAACGGTCATGTGATAGAAGACACGGTCAACACACACATCCTGTCCGCCGCCGAAGCACTGGCCGCCCTGCCTAAGAACGATGAAGACTGACCTTCATCAGCAATAAGAAACAAATTAAAACAATAGCCAATTATGAACGGAACAAACCTATTCAAAATAGCTCTCCGGGCTCTAGCCAACAACAAATTGCGCGCCTTCCTCACCATGCTGGGTATCATCATCGGCGTAGCATCCGTTATCGCCATGCTTGCCATCGGCCAAGGCTCGAAGAGAAGTATCCAGCAACAAATCTCGGAAATGGGTTCGAACATGATTATGATTCATCCTGGAGCCGAGATGCGCGGCGGAGTTCGCCAAGACCCTTCGGCAATGCAGACATTGAAACTGGAGAATTATGAGAAACTCAGCGAAGAGTGCACTTACCTCTCCGGCATCAGTCCCAATGTATCTTCCTCCGGGCAATTGGTGGCAGGGTCAAACAACTATCCCTCCTCGGTAAGCGGAGTAAGCATTGATTACCTTAACATCCGCCAGCTCAGTGTGGAACAAGGCGAAATGTTTTCCGAAAACGATATCCGCACCGCCGCCAAAGTCTGCGTCATCGGCAAGACCATTGTCGACAATCTTTTTCCCGACGGCTCCGACCCTATAGGAAAAGTCATCCGTTGCAACCAAATACCCATGCGTGTTGTGGGCGTATTGAAGTCCAAAGGTTACAACTCCATGGGACAGGATCAAGACGATGTGGTACTCGCCCCATACACTACCGTAATGAAACGATTGCTTGCACAAACCTATCTGGGCGGTATCTTTGCCTCCGCCCTGACCGAAGACATGACCGAAGAAGCGGTGGAAGAAATCACTTCTATCCTGCGGCGAGAGCATAAGCTGAAAGCCACCGATGATGACGATTTCACCATTCGCACCCAGCAGGAGCTGAGCAGCATGCTGAATACCACCACCGACCTGATGACCACACTACTCGCCTGCATTGCCGGCATCTCGCTCGTGGTAGGAGGTATCGGAATCATGAACATCATGTATGTTTCCGTTACCGAGCGTACACGCGAAATCGGCCTGCGAATGTCAGTCGGAGCACGCGGTGTCGATATCCTTTCACAGTTCCTCATCGAAGCCATTCTGATTAGTATCACCGGCGGTGTGATAGGCGTGATTATCGGTTGCGGTGCCAGCTTCATGATTAAATCAATAGCCCACTGGCCCGTATTCATCCAACCTTGGAGCGTACTGCTGTCTTTCGCAGTCTGTACCATTACGGGAGTTTTCTTCGGATGGTATCCGGCCAAGAAAGCGGCAGATCTTGACCCGATTGATGCCATACGTTATGAATAAAACAATTTAGCGCCACACCATTCTTCTCGTTTCATGACTGCGGGAAAGTAGCCCACAGACTTGAAACGAGAAATTTATCGCTACGATAAGATAAATTTAATACCTTCTGCATCCTATTTTAACCCTGAACTTTTTATCTTTGCCTATTATGAAACAAATATTCTCTCAACGTCGCCCGCTGGAGCCGGCCATACATATCGTCAGCTGGTTGCTGATATTCGGCTTTCCACTTGTTTTTGCAGACAGAGGAAACAGCATGGACTGGCATCAGTTCCTACGCCACAGTTGCGTCCCCCTCTGCTATTTTCTGATATTCTACATCAACTACTTATGGCTGGTACCACGCTATCTCTTCAATGACGAGATGCGAAAATACATCATCGCCAATGCCATCCTCATATTTTTCTCCTCATTGATGCTTCACTTGCTGCTGGAAGCCTTCAGCACTCCTCCACCCGAGGAATTTACCCGGCGGATGCCTCCACGCTGGATATTCTACATACGCGACATCGTGCTGATGATATTCGTTGCCGGACTGGGAGCTGCCATCCGCACCAGCCTGCGATGGAGACAAGCGCAAGAAATGCTTCTGGAAGCCGAACGGCAAAAGACGGAAGCGGAATTGAAGAATCTCAAGAACCAATTGAACCCCCATTTCCTGCTCAACACACTGAATAATATCTATGCACTGATAGCATTCAACTGTGACAAGGCGCAAGAAGCGGTTCAAGAACTGAGCAAATTGCTCCGACACGTACTTTACGACAATCAGCAAACCTTTGTTCCATTGGAGAAAGAGCTTGACTTTATCCGTAATTACGTGGCACTGATGCGCATCCGACTGCCCCAGCAAGTAGAAATAAGCCTGCATCTGGAAACCGATCCGGGCAGTTCGTTACTCATTGCCCCCTTACTCTTTATTTCTTTGATAGAAAATGCCTTTAAACACGGCATCAGTCCTACAGCTCACAGCTTTATCAGCATCGCCATCACCGGGAATACAGATGGCACGGTACGCTGCGAAATACTAAACAGCAACTACCCCAAAACCGGGCAGGACAAAAGCGGTAGCGGCATCGGACTGGAACAGGTAAGCAAACGATTGGAACTGATTTATCCCAAACATTATGAATGGGAAAAAGGCATCAGTGCAAACGGTCAGGTTTATTCTTCTATATTAACCATTCAAACCAAAAATTTATGATACTGAATTGCGCCATAGTAGATGACGAACCTTTGGCTCTGGAATTGTTGCAAAGCTATGTAGAAAAAACCGCTTTCCTACGGTTGGCAGGCAAATACTCCAGTGCAGTGCAGGCAATGAATGAGATACCCGCACACGAAGAAATTCATATACTTTTTCTCGACATACAAATGCCGGAACTGAACGGATTAGAGTTTTCACACATGGTGAACCCCGAAACACGCATCATCTTCACTACCGCTTTCGGCCAATACGCATTAGACAGCTACAAGGTCAATGCGCTGGACTACCTGCTGAAACCGATCAGTTATGCCGATTTCCTACAATCGGTGAACAAAGCGATGCAATGGTTCGAACTGAAACAAAAAGCCGGAAACAGACCGGAAGAAGAAGTTAATAACGAATATATTTATGTTAAAAGCGATTACAAACTAGTACAGATAGCCCTTGACAAGATTCTATACATCGAAGGACTGAAAGATTACATAAAAATACATATAGAAAACGAACCCAAAGCCATCTTGTCACTTATCAGCATGAAGGCTATGGAAGAAAAGCTTCCGTCAAAGCATTTTGTACGTGTACATCGCTCATTCATAGTGCAAAAAAGCAAAATAAAGGTGATTGACCGGGGACGCATTGTTTTCGGCAAAGAATACATTCCTATTTCCGATAGTTACAAGCAAGAGATACAAACTTATTTGAATAGTCATTCTGTATAAAAAATCTTATTATCAATAGAATAATAAATCAAATTCGTCGATATCTTTTTGCTAAAAACAAATAAATTACCTATATTTGCAGCATAGACAAGGGAAGTTGTGAAACTTCTTAATAGAATAGTTTAGTTAAGTCTAGTTTAGTTTTTGTGTTGTAGTGCCCCACCCCATTAGAGAATGGTTCTGGGGCACTTTTTATTGGAAATCAGCCATTTAAAATAAGCAAAAAAAATAGTATCACCCTCAAAAATGACGGTTTTCGATTGTAAATGCAATTGTAAATAACAATTTTATTGCATTTTAATTGCGCAAAAATGTAAATCTAAATTACAAAAGAACTAAGTAGAACTTAAATATATTGATTATGGCAATGATAAATGCGGTTGTAATAAACAGCCAAAAATTGAAAAGTGGAAAGTACAGGATTAAAATTTCCGTAGCCCACAAAGGAATTACAAGATACATATCTACGGATATGGATATTGAATCACCGTCACTGCTCAAAAACAATAAGGTGGTGAGAGGAGAAAATTCATCTATCTACAACATGAAGATAAAAGCCATTTTAGAAAAATACGAAAAAATCCTTTTGGAAATTGATACAGACGCATATAATTGTCAACAACTGATTGAGATTCTTAAGCGTGGAAAATCAGATAATGCCCAGACATTGAGATGTGCATTAGACAGTTACGTAAAATCATTGGAACGACCGAAATCGGTTAAGCTATACACTCTTGCAGTAAATAGGTTTATAAAATTTATGGGATATGAAGTTATGTTACGTGACATAACTCCGGAAAATATACAGGGATTTAGCAATAAACTTGTTAATGACAAATTAAGCCCAACCTCGATAAACATATACACAACGCTCTTAAAAGTGGTAATAGACTACGCCATTAAGTTAAAGATGGTTGATTACAAGGTTTACCCTTACGAAGTCTATAAAAAGCCATCTGCGAACGTAAGAGACCTGGATATCAGTGTTACAGAACTAAAAAGGATTCGTGATCTAGAAATAGACAGATATAATCTAAGGATTGTTCGTGATATCTTTATGCTGTCCTATTACCTAGCAGGAATGAATATAGGAGATATTTTAGCTTACAACTTTAAGGGGAAAAAGCAAGTAACATATACACGTATAAAGACGGAACACACCAAGGACGGTAATTTGCAGACTTGTTTTTCCATACAACCGGAAGCTAAGGAAATAATAGACAGATACATGGATAAGAGTGGAAAACTTGTTTTCGGACGATATGAAACACGAAGTAAGGTGGATAACCTTCTATTCAGACAAATGCAAAATCTTGCAACAGAAGCAGGGATAAGCAGAAAATTAATATATTATTCGGCTCGTAAGTCGTTTGTGCAGCATGGTTTTGAAATCGGGATACCATTGGAGACACTGGAATACTGTATAGGGCAGTCGATGAAAAAAAACAGACCGATATTTAACTATGTGAAAATCATGTCAAAGCATGCAGATCTTGCCATAAGACAGATATTAGATAATCTCAAGTGAATTGTAAATATAGGTTGTATCAGTTTTTGATACAACCTATATGAATGAATAATTATACCAAAAAATAGAGAAATTATTCCTTATTAATTACCAATATTATATTGTTCTATCACAGCAACCATTTCCAAATCAAAGAAAAGAATACGTACACCATCATTGCATATACCGTATTGAGAACTGGGACGTTCATCGGTCCATCCGTTTTCAGCTATGACTAAATCAACTACTTTAAAAATTATATCCAAAGACACAAAGTTTATTTCTCGGTTGATAAAGTCTCTGAGTTCTTCTAATGTTTTCATTTTTTTAGTTTTCTATAAAATCAATCCTGCAACCTAGTGCATACCCTATCTTTGCAAGGATATCTATACCTGTACTATATTTACCAAGTTCTATTCGTGCTATGTGACCCTGGTTTATACTGACCAGCTCTGCCAATCTCGCTTGGGACAATCCCTTTTGCTTTCTGAGCTCGGCAATACGCTTACCGATTCGTTCTCTCTCATTCAAGCTCTCCATATAACCTCTCTTCCTCTCTTTCTTCTTCACACAAGAAATTCCACATCTCAATCAATGCTAATTCCTTATCTCTATTGCTTCCGCTGTTAGATGGATCAAGCCAATTTATGTGGGCTATTCTATCTTTAAATTCATCATAGCTACAGTATATACTATCCGCATCTTGATCGAACCAAATGAAACAACGAGGGAAAGATAGGCGAATAATCCCTATCTGGCCATGGTAATCAATAATGTTCTCAGCAAGGTATATACCTGGATATTTCGGATTTTCTTTTTTCATTAGTAGATAACAGCTTTTAATTCCTTGTCAGTTATACAAACACTCTCTTGTCTCTGCACGGAATAGTAAGTGACATGATTATTCGAAACTTCAAACATCGGATAGATTGAATCAGGATCGTCTTTAATCCCTTCAACCGTGAACTTAACGATACCTCGTTTTGCAGCCTGCTTGAATGCTCTGCGAAAATTTATATCTAATGAATTAAAAGTTTTCATAATCTTATATTTTATAAAATTGAAAATTGCTTGTTTGTTAATTCAAAAACACGTACCTTTGCACCGCATATCAGAAATGATATTAGTCGCCTTCGGGCGTGGATTGAAACGACATTAAAAATGTCATTGTGACTTAAATCACAATTCAACATTTAGGGTAGCGATTTTTTCGCTGCCCTATTTTTGTTTATAGTTACCAAATTATAGTATCTCAGGCGTATTGTCCCGCCATCTGGAACCATCCGGCCACATACCTCCACGGGCGATGCTTATATAGTTGTCACCCTCTTTGATGAACACGGACCAACTACATTCATTTCCGGCAAAGCGGTTAGCCTCCGCAATATGCCTAATATCTTTTATTAATATCGATTTGTTAGTGCCTGTAATCGGCTCCATAAGACTCGTGCCGTTATTGGCTTTAAAGTTCGCAAAATACGTTCTCATTGCTTTCTTTTTTTATTAGTTTATAATAGTTCCCGGTGGCGGTGTCGCTCCGCTTGTTGTCCTCCACACCGGGATGATGATCACCAAATTCCAAATTCTTTCCCTGCCTTATTAAACCCCATCTCGTTTTGCGTCTTGCATATCTCCATTATTTCGGCTATTTGCTTAGCAGTGTAATTGTTAACATTAATCACTTGCTCAACATAAGACAAAATATCATCAAATGTTTGATCTGATAGATACGTGTTTTTCCGTATCATGTTAATTTTTCTTGCTGTCATAATCTTAATGCCGCTTATCCGTTGCCGCCGGTCCTATTGTGTTATTTGATACTGCAAATATAAATGTTTATCTTGACAATGCAAAATATTACATTAATAAAGAAGGCATGTTTTTAAACATTCATTTAGATAATACGCTTTGTGCGTATTCCGCACGCCTGTTTATTTTCGTTCTGAGCGCGGTTAAGCGATTTCGGGTAAATTCTAAGCCACTATGTGTGCGAATGCCTCTTGCGTTCAGTCGTTCAACGACCTTGTCAATGTCTTGCGGAGTATTGCACCCCTCCAACATGGCGGCTATCATATTGTTCTTTTCATCGTTCATCGCTTCCTTTCTTCTCTTTTCTCCGTTCACCTTACCGCCTTTTGTTTGCCCGGTGGTTGTTCCGCCTAAAGAGGTGCACCAGTTGCCGGACTTTGAGTAAAAGCCACCTTCTTCTTTTATCTTTTGTTTTTTTACAGCTAATGCGCTGCGTGTCCTTTCCTGGATTAATTCACGTTCAACGGCCGCGCCAAAACTGAAAGCATACAGTATCATTTCGTCTATTGCTTTCATATTGCCGCAATTCAAATCCAAATTCATTTGTACGATTACAAGGCGAATTTTACGCGGTTTTAGCTCGTCGTTGATTAGCTTGTTAATATCTCCCATCGAACGCCCCAAACGGGAAATTTCGGCTACTATTAGCATATCTCCAGTCTCCAGCAACGGAAGTACATCAGTGCCTAATTTCCGTTTCTTATAGGTTACACCGCCGGATATTCCTTCTTCCGTTATCACAATGTCAGATTTTAAACCGTTTCTTTTCAACCATTCTTGGACGGTTCTGTTTTGCTGCTCCAATGTTTGTTTGTCGGTGGATATACGACCATATTCTACTACTTTCATAAATTACTCCTTAGATTAAAATTCGTTTCGGCAATGGTTCGCCAATCTTATACAGTTCTACGCTTGTAACTTCTTGTGTTTCTTTAAGCAGGTTTATCCCATCGCTGTAGAAGTTTAGCAACCTTATAGCTTCGAATGCGTTGCATGGTTGAAGCATTATAGTTCGTCCTTTCTCGTTAATCTGAATGAAATAATTCTTTTCCATAATCTTTTTGTTTTTAAGTTAGTAAATAGTTCCGCCCGTGGAACTTGCACCACTTGCAAGGCTTTCAACCTTTGGCGGATAATTCGGTTTAAAAACCGTTGTTTCCAGTCAGCTCCTTACCTACTCCAACAGCTAACCAAATCAAAATGCAAATCATGAACATATTATTTCTTCCTTAATTAAATTTATTCGCTCATTCTTATCTATCGCCTACCCGGCAGCCGTATTACTGCCGGGGTGTCATAAGATGATATGTTGGCAAAAACCCCAACAATGTATCTATGCTAATTGTGGCAATATATTTCTTTCATTGTCTTAATTCTCTAAACGAAACCGTTTCAAAATCACTCTTAATAATCTCTATCTGTACAGGCTTCACAAATCGGTTTAACTCCTTGCGAATATTCTTCATTTGTTCAAATGATACGGTTACGATATTTCCAACAACTAACAAGTTGCGCAAAATGTTGTCTAATTCTTTACGTCTCATAATTTAATGTTTTTAAGTTTATAATAGTTCCCGGTGGTGGTGTCGCTCCGCCTTCCTACATTGGTTAATCTTGTTCTATCGTCCACTCTTTTTTTACGAAGCCTTTAAAGCTGCCAAACGATTTTTTAAACGCTGCTAACGCTTCTCTTTTCGTCTTGCCGTAATAGCAGTAACGCGGCCCATTGTGAAACTTTACTGTTAACTTATATTCTTTCATACCCTTTAAAATTTATCTGATTCATCACTTTTGTTTATAAATTCGCGTAGCTTATCCCTGTCGGTGCCGGAAATGAATATCACAGCACCGAATAATAGCAACATAACGCCGAACATATTACACGCTGTTTTATTTGTCGTTAATTGCTTTGTGTAATTCACGCGCAAATCGTTTAACCATTCTTTTGCGTTGCGTATAATCGTAGTTATAATATAGTTTTTCCCATCGTTCGCACACTTTACGCGTTTTTTCGCTGCTCGTTCCGAATGGACCGTAACCAGTGCAGACAACTATATTATTATACGGCTTTGGTAATTCGTATATATCAGCCGCCCAACCTTCTAAACGTTCGGTATGCCCTATTTTTGTAAGATAGTTTACTATACTTTGTATTTTGCAATAACCTAATGATATTACATTTTCTTTTCCGTAAATGCGATATATTTCTTTTCTTGTAGTCTTCATAACATTGTTATTTTAGTATGGATAAATGATTTTAATGTAGTAGGGGTAATAAGCCCCGTTATTGTCAGCCTATAATATAAGGTTCTTTCATGGGAATATATTCCATACCGTTTAACTGATAGATAGGAAGGAAGTTTCTAAAACAACCGTTGCCGGCATCCAAAAAACCCTTAAAAACGAAATCACAAGGAGAAGCACTATTAATTATCTCAAGCTCCCTATATCCGTATACGTTACTTTCTCCGTTCTTCTTGATGAACTTCTTTAACCAGTTCAAACCCTGAACGCCTTGTTCCTCTGTCAATGGGATACCGTAACCATTTCCGATACTTTCCAACCAATTGTAATCTATAACATCTTTTTGCTGCTTGTTAGATCGGTTCTTTAATAACTGTAATTGTTGTTTAGTGATTACACCGTTTTCTTTAATCTCTGAAAAAATGCTTTCTAAAGTCTTCATAATGCTATAATGTTTAATTGTTAATAATTCAATTCATTACAGCGTGATTTTTGATTATTGAAGAATTACGGATCCAGGTGTAGCAGGCTTCCAACTGTTACACCTTTTTTTATAACCTCATCAAAAAATCAAAAATTAAATGGGAGAATATTTGCAAGTAAGAAGTTAAAGAAGTATTTTTGCCTCCGGTTCTTGGGAAATACTCACTTTAAGTATTCCAACTTACGAGAGTCTTAACATTGCCGTGTTAAGGCTCTCTTTTTATCCCAACATTTAACTACACGCTTTGGGGCGTTAACGTTTGCCCCTGTGAAAGGATAGGACTTGAATATATCACCTTTCTTCCTTTCACATTGCGAAGATAACGCTTTTTTATCAAAATACCAAATAAAACGCATGATATTTTGTAAGTAATTAGAAATAAATTACATGCTCCATAACATACACCTATAAGCCAATATAACGCCATATAGAAGCGTTATATTTTCACCTTCACAATGTATCGCGTTTACCTTTCTTCGCCTATATCGCGCATATTAAAGCCATATGCAACGAATCAAACGAGCGTCGCAAACCGTTGCAATACAATACACAGCAGCCCAACTATGAACGCTATACCCCTCCCCCCCCCTATACCAGTGCAACCGTAAACATCCGTCCTCTCTCTCATTTTTTTTATTTTTTTTCTGATTTTTTCTCTCTTTTTAATTGTTTGAATATTTTACCTAGTTCAAGATACATAAGCTGTAACATAATATTATTATATTATATGAGTTATTGTTTTACGTTGATGCTTCTCTATGCAGTATGTGTATGAACCCCTTTCATTATATTCATAATAAAAGGGAGAGCGGTGTTCGCTGTCGCTCACTTTTTTCTTTATGTTACTTTCTTTTTTATGGGTTTTGGATTAGACATTTTTCCTTTATTTATATAGGGTATGTCTAATATGCAATGAGGTAGTACTATGCAATGCAAGGTATATTTCAAGTATTCTTTTACTTTTAAGATTAAAAGCTCAATATTAAAGCGGATTTAAATATATCACAGTGATAAATATTAAAGTAAAGCTTTAATATATGAATTTAAATTATTATATTTGCGTGTATTATAATAGAGCAACATGAATGAATACAAGTTTTATATGATGCATTATGGCGAGCTTGGTGCCGGTTGGAAAGACTTGGAAATAGATTTCCCAGGTTTAAGGTATAAAGAATGTACAGGTCTTAATTCGTATGGAGAGCCTACAAATATGTATGCAGAGGATTTTGCCGAGACAAGCAAGGCGGAAGTGTATGTTTCCAGCACACCGGCACACAAGCAGACAACTATAAAACTGACATTGATATTCTTGGAGGATGATACCAAGGATGATAAGTCTTACCATGACTTTATGGCTTTCATTACCGGTTCTAAGATTGCCTACCATGATACAGCGAGAAAGAGAAAAGTCCTGATGTACCTCTCAGGAGCCACAGAGCCTAAAAGCGATACCCTTTACGGGCAGAAATATAAGGAAGTGACGTTTACGTTCAAGAACGTATACGGGCATTCCTTCGGATATGACGAAACTTTTCCTAACGAATAACAATTAAATTCTATATTGCTATGTTTTTAGAAACAGAAACCTTATCAGAAGCATTATCCTTTGCGAAGTGCAAGGATTTGCCCAAGAAGTTCAATCCCGAACTAGGGCTTACTTGGATATTGGCTATCGCCCTTATCAAGAAGAAAAACCTTATGAATGCCTATGCCATTGTTGAACAAAGGGCTGACGGACTTATCCAGTACAAGAAGACATTCGGGCGGCTTTCTCCCATTGATGGTCTTATCTCCATCCATCCGTATATGTACGTGGATGAAGAGGCGTTGGGAATGGCTATGAAAGCAAACAGACGAACTATCGCCATGCACTATGCTGATGCAGCGGACGACATCATTGATTCGGACGATGAGAAGTTCAAGGTGTACCAGTTGCAGTATGCGATGGATATGCAGAAGCTGAACATGAACCAGGAGAAGCCTAGATTCGGGAAGTCTGTTGTGGAAGAAGCGGAGGAAGCGGCTAATCCGGTTGTTGAGGAAGTGTTGAAGGAGAATGAGGCGGTGGCGACAATTGAGGACGAAGGAGAGTGTATCATTGAGGTAGAGGACGCTAAGACGGCGTTCAGACCGAATAGAGGTAGAAAGGCTAAGACGGAGGAATAATTATGAAGTACAGGAAGAAACCGGTAGTTATTGAAGCGGTTAGGTTAGAACACGATGAAAATTCCATTTTGGAATGTGTTGATTTTCTTGGATGTGGTACTGAAACATCAGTATTCGGTAGAAAATCTACAATACAGCAAGTTATTTCTAACGGTGGAATAAAAATAGAAACACTTGAAGGTATTATGACTGCAAGTTTTGGGGACTATATTATCAAAGGTATAAATGGAGAGTTCTACCCATGCAAGCCAGACATATTTGAAAAAACATACGAAAAAGCATAATAACTATGGCAAAGAACAAGAAACAACAAGGCTTTGAGTTCATCATCAAAGAAAGCGATGTACTGGATAGAGAGAACTTCGGTTCGTTCGAGATAATTGTATGTAGCACTGGAATAATGTTTAAAAACTATACAGGATTCAGAGTGTTCACTACCCCATACGCGGTAGGTTTGGACGGTGTGGCTCACGAAACATCCCTATACGCTTGGTTGAAGTACATGGTGGACTTCAAGAAATCAATCGTAGGCAAGGAGAATGAAATGTTCGGTGATACGACTTCCACAAATCTTGAGTTCTTGGAAGGAATGAAAGTCGTGACGGAAGCTAATCTTATCAAGCCTATGGCTGTATTCACTGACATTGACGAAGCACAGAAGGAAGCCGAAAATTATATGAAGTGGATGGAAGGTCAGATGAAAGATTTGAATAAAGCAATGAACACTACGCCACCTGAAGAAGATTTAAAGGCGAATGCTGAATTTGAGCAGAAGGTTATCATGGCAGAAGAGGCTAAGGAGGTATTCGATGGAAGTGTTGAAACCGAGGAAAGACAGGTATAATCCTGATAATACTTACCGTATCTATATCAATATAGGTAATCATCCGGGTGCGAAGTGGGTATCTTTCAAGGACAAGGAAACCGGGGAGGTTACTAAGGGTATATTCTTGCCTGACTGGGAAACTGGAGGCATACGGATAAGGCATGGGCAAGTCAAGTTTGAAATTAATGCAATACCCGTAAAAGGAAAGATAAATACTCATGTGCTTATTCCTGCTGTATATAAAGGTATTGATTGTGGACTTGGGCTAAGCATAGGTAATAAGGTGACAGACTTTAAGAAGGCTGTTATTGGAAACATGTATATATGCGGAGAAATACTTAATGAAGACCAAAAGAAAATACTAGAAAAGTATGTCAGAAGAAAAGGATTCTTTAAAATCGGGCGTTATAAGAAAAGTTGAGCGTATCGTGTGTGATTGCGTAAATAAAGTATTCTGCAATCAGGACCCTGTATATCCTTCAACTATCTATGAAGGAAGGACAAACATTATTCTTACAGGAAGGATTGCGAGAGGTGCAGTTTTTGCCGTATTGCATAACAGGTTCGGAATCTCATACGGTAATATTGCCAAACACTCAAAAATTAGCAGCAGGAACATTATACGGTCTGTAAAGACTTATAAGAGCATTCCTGATTCGGACAATGCCGTAATGATGATAAAAGAGCTTATAGAAGTTGAACTAAAAAAATTTCCAATTTTATGAATGATTTGCTTTCTTTTAAACGTAATGCCATGATGCTCGGTCTTTGCACTGGATATAAGAATAAATGGGACGTAGCTACAAGTAAGGAAGCGTTAATGGATATAGCTTTGGATTCAAACGGTGTGGAGCTGTTGACAGATGCTCATAGCTTTGGATTCGGTATGGATATTCAGTATATGAAACGAACGTTTTCTGACTATATTAATGGCAAATGGAAGCGGAGCAAGGATGGATATACTTCGTGCCTGTATGTGGACTTTAACGGGCAAATAGAGCAGGATTGCACGCTTACTACGGTGCTTGCTTCAAAGGTTGAGTTCCATGTTTCAAAAGGGAATGTGTGCAAGCTGTATGTTGGAGGTGGATCTACTGTAAATATCACCGGAGAAGGTATCTGCTACGTGTACTCATACGGCCACAATAAAGTGACCGGCAGGTTTAAGTCAATGAATTGTATAACTAAGTCCGAATGGGCTAAAAATTGATTATTATGGATAATTGTTATGTTAAACAACCGGTTAAGGTGATTGGCTATATTGTGCATGAGCCGACAAGGTCAAGTATTCCCGTTTATGATAAAATAGGATTGTTCAGAAGGCTTATGATTAAGGTTTGTTTCGGACTTAAATATAAGAAAATATGAAAGAAACAGAATATTGTATTGGTGATTTTCTGTATGGAATCCCATCAAGTAAAGAATCGGAAATGTACAATCCGATAGATAAAAGAGTTTTCATTTATAACGGATGCGTGACTGGTGACGGTTATGGTATTCTTATAGGTTGGAATGACGGGGAAATTAAAAAGAGTACAGGATTTAGAAATTTCATGTGGGGAGGTAATGTGCGAAAAGCAACCGAACAAGAAAAGCATGATTTTATGGCGAAATTAATGAATCAAGAAACAATTAAACCATATTAATTGATATGAAAAAGTACATTGGAACAAAACAGATTGAAGCAGAACCTATGACAAGAGGTGACGCGTGGGGAAAACATCTTCTTAGAGAAAAACCGTCAACGGAAAATTTTGACGATGAGGGTTATCATGTTCGTTATGAAGACGGATACGAAAGCTGGTCGCCAGTAAAACCGTTTGAAGAAGCATATAAGTGTGCAGATTCATTTCTTGACCGATTGGTAATTGAACAGAAGGATTTGGCAGCAAAGTTGGAGAAGCTCTGTCTGTTCGTTGAATCTCCAAAATTTGAGGAATCGGTTAAAGATGAAAATCAAAGAAGATTGCTTTTAGCTCAACGTGAGTATATGGGCGAGTATTTGAATATCATTAATCAACGTGTAAAACTTCTGAAAGAATAGCCTATCTGCCACGTGTAGAAAAAGTAACGGGTGCGTTGGTTAATGCTGGCGCACCTTGCTTAAAAATCAGATTATGAAAACAACAGACTTAAAAATAGGCAACTATGTTCATATCAAATTCCGCTCCCCACAGGGAGAAAGGCTTTCCATCCCCATGCAGATAGTCGGAATATTTTCAAGCATCAATAGGGCAAGCCCGAATGATACCGTTTACCTTGACTTTGAAGGAAACGAAGGTGATATATGGGAAGAAGAAGTACAAAATTTAGTATTCGCTAAAACGGAGCTTAAAAAACAATGAATTATATAGAAGAAGAGCAAATACAAGCCGACATAGAACGGTTTGAGCAAATAGGTAGCGATATTCCCGATGATGGCGATATGGTTGAACAAATACCATTGTTCAGCTCTTCCGATATGCAGTCAGTCATTGAGGACGGTAAGAAGAAGCCTCCTATTCATAGGCTTTGGGGCGATTTTTGGTGGGAGAACGAGCTTGTATTCTTATTTGCCGATAGCGGAATAGGTAAATCCATTCTTGCCACGCAGATAGCCTACGAGATAGCCAAAGGGGAAAGCGAATGTACGGAGGTGGAGGTAAGTCCTCAAACCGTTTTGTACTTCGACTTTGAGTTATCGGACAGGCAGCTTGCAAGAAGGTACTGCAATGCGGATTTCCCGAAGTCGCTTATCCGATGCACCATATCGGAAGAAGTGGACAGCGAAGATTTTAACATGAACGTGATTGACGGCATAAAAGACAAGCTGATTGATACAGGTGCAAAGGTTATGATACTTGATAATCTTTCCTATCTTTCTACGCAGACAGCAGAAGCGGAGTTCGCAGGTGCTATTATGGACGGTCTTACAAGATTGAAGCGTGAGCTGAAAATCAGTATCATGGTAATAGCGCATACGCCTAAGATTGAGGAATGGAAGCCCTTGTCTAAAACCAATATGGCAGGGAGCAAGCTTCTTTCCAACTTTGCGGACGGGGTGTTTGCCATAGGACGTACAAGGAATGGAGGACGTTATCTAAAACTACTAAAAACTCGCATGGTGAGTGAACCGGATGAAAAGTCGCTCCTGCCATATTTCAATATTATTTCGGAACCTTACCTTCATTTTGAAAAGGTTGGTGATGAAACGGAAAAGAAATTACTTATGGGAAAACCTGCAAAAGATTTTTTCACTTCTATTTGGGATAGAGCTGTTGCAGAGCCTATCCCTTTGAACGAGTTGGTTAAACTGATTATATCTAAGGATAATTCTAAAAATAGTGCAAAATCTAAGGATGGTAATGCCCGTAAGCGTATAGACCGTGCAATAAAGTACGGATCTTTAAAAAAGGACGAATTGAAGAATATTTATCTTAAGGCAGAACAATAATTATGGATATTCAAGAGATAAAGCAAAAGAAGCAGGAGTTGAACGACAAAATAGCCGTTCTTTTGAATGAGTTTGAGAATGAGACTGGGGTACAAGTTTCGGGTGTTGGCTTTGTAAAGCGTGTGTTATACGATGAGTTAGGACGTGAGGTAAGTAAGGTGTATGTTGTGGAAGTTGAGGTGAAAATATAAATATATGGAAGAATCTGTAAAGAACGACTTTAAGGACAAGAAACTTAGGTGGGATTTGCTGCCTTTGGATTTGATTGAAGATGTTGTGAGGGTCTATACTGCCGGAGCGGAGAAGTATGGTGCTAACAGGTGGCAGAATCTTCCTGATGGTTACAATCGCTATAAAGCTGCTATGCTAAGACACTTGGTTGAGTTTGAGAAAGGCAATGAGATTGACGAAGAAACAGGCTGTCGGCATTTGGCTCAGTGCGTTTGGAACGCTTTGGCTATGCTCCACTTTTCAAAGATTAAATCTGAAAAATAGCACACTGATTTTTGTATACCCCCGTGATTTTTCTGACAATCAATGTAAAAACATTAAAAATAGGATAATGTAATCCCCGTTCGTAGCGTTCGTGGATTTTTGTTGTATGCTATTAAACATGTATAAATTAAATAAGAAATCCATTGCAATACAAATTTTAGCCTCTATATTTGCATCATAATTACGCTCATGGCTACGCATACCTTAAAGCTGTATTTGCAGCTTATCCTTGAATAATAGGTATGCTTACCCCTTGTTTTTTTACAAATAACTCATTAGTATTATGGCATACAAAGCATTAGACATCGCAAATAAAATTATATCCAAAACAGATTTGGAACATGGTGATACTATATCAAATCTGAAATTGCAGAAGATGATGTATTACCAACAAGGTTTCCATTTGGCATATTTTGGAACACCATTGTTTGATGAGGATATTGTTGCTTGGCAATATGGACCGGTTGTCCCTTCTGTATATAAGGAATATAAATCGTTTGAATCCAATTCTATATCAACTTCAAAAGAAGGTATATCTTTATCAGATGATGAAGAAGAACTTTTCAACAATGTTTATGAGGAATACAACCAGTTTTCTGCTGTAGCCTTGATGAAAATGACACATGAAGAATCTCCTTGGAAAACCACGGAAATAAACTCTGTAATAAGCCGTGATAAGATGATGGCGTTTTTCAAAACACAAATTGAAGCATAAATGAGTGGCAAGTTTAAGTTAAAGCATAAAGATGTAAAGCCTAATTTAAAAGAAAAAGAGGTTGATGCGAGAAGCAAAGAACCTCTTTTCTGCTTTAAGTACTTGGATATGAAAACATCTTTAAAAGGATGTGATAATAGTGTGTTCAAGGATTTTGTAACGAGGATGCAAAAATTGTGCTGTCTTACTTGGAAAGATATAAACGTTTCCGGGAAACACCAGTATGGTTTTGAAATGATACCAATCAAACAGTTGAAGCCAACATCCCTTCCTGCAATAATCACAGAGGATATTAAAGAACTTGCTGTTTTCAGATATAGTGGCGATAACCGCCCTTTCGTATGTCTAATAATGGACTGTGTGATATACCCTATATTCATAGAAGCTAAATTCGGTGATATATACGACCACGGAAGTAAATAATAACAGATTTATCATACGTATGAAGCGGTAAGAGAACATCCTACCGCTTCATTTTTATTGCATAACTACACGTAAATCCGGGTCCTTAGAGTTAGCGTTAATGGGCACTTTGCTTTCTAACATGCCTCTTTTTTTGCTCCATTGTAGATTATGTGGTAATTTTGCAGCCGTTTACTAACTTAAACAAAGATTGCTATATGGAAGAAAATAAAATATTGGTAGCTAAGTACGGCTCAGATAAAACTCCGTTGCGACTGGGCAATTTAGAAATACCATGCTATGTGCTCGACAATGGAATGAGAGTATTTTCCGGTAGAGGAATACAAAAGGCAATAGGTTATGATAGCAAAAGCGGTCAGTGGATGAATAGTTTCTGTAAAATGGATGGTGTTTCAAGCTATCTTTGTGCCGGTGATAACAGCATATCAGAGCGGCTTTCTAAACCTATAAAATTCAAAAGGAATAATGCAGGTGGCTCACAATCAACGGCTAACGGATATGAAGTTACTCTTTTGGTCGATATTTGTTCGGCTATAATAGACGCAAATCGTGCCGGTGTTTTTGATAATGAATTTATGATTAAAACAACATATTTATTATGAAGAAGATTTTATTATTAGCGATTTTGGCTATATCCTTTGTTTCGTGCAATGGTGGTCTTGAAAGTAGGGCTAAGAAGCAGATGGAGAAAACTATGCTTAAAATGGCAAGAAACCCAGATGCGTTAAAAATATCAGATATTGAAACGTCCGAACTTAACGATACATTGTGTATCTTATTATGTAAAGTGCGTGGTGAAAATATGTTTGGAGGATATGATATTTCTGAATATGAATATTATTATCTGAAGGATTCTGTGGACGGATGTGATGTGTATTATGAAAATATTATAGATATAGGCAAAGGCTGTAGAATGAATAGATTTTTAAATATAGTAGTAGATGCAGAATTAGGATTCAAAGGGAATGAAGAAATATCCCCAGAACATTTTATAACTATTAATTCTCCATCTTCTGATTATAATAAAGCTGTCAAGTTCTTAGTATATGGTCACCGTAATGACAGCGCTTTTAATAATAAGAGTGCTTATGAGTTTCACATATCAGTTTACAATATTGCGGTTGAAACGATATGCAAAACTTTTGGGAGAAAGGTTGATTAATTTGTGATATTTGCTAAAAAACACACTGCAAAGTTTTGCTATATCAAAAAATATGCTTTACTTTGCGGTGTTCAAATTATAGCGGTGCAAAGCCGCAAAAATAGCGGTATTTTTTTTGTGCCTATACATAAAGTAGTCTTTAAAAATATAAAGATATAACTGCGCCGTGTCGTGGAGTAGAAATGCCCACGGAGTTTGCTATAAACTTGAACAACACGTAGCGCAGTTTTTTTATTGTTCAAATTATAGTTATGGAAGAGTTAACTTCTCCTACCGCTTACCAAAAGGCGGTAATCGGCATCCTTCTCAAAGAGATGAGAATATTCAATCGTATCAGACACATAAAAGGGATTGTTCCATTCTGTGCAGTGCTAATCCTCTACCTTTTCCATTTGTTCCTATATCCGTTTGTGAAACTTGCAAAGTGATGGAATTACAACCTTATTTTTCAATATCCTATAAAGCAATGATATATGTTTGAATAATCATTGCATGGTATCAAGAAAATTAATGTGATATGCTTTATACGCATGGTTTGTTAAGAATGAGTACAAATTATCATCTATTTTCGATGTATTTTAATGTTCATTAACGCACAATCATGCAGGATAATGCACGCAAATACAAGGACATTTTTACCTCATTTTTAGGATATTGTAAAGTGGAAATCATCCATTATTTTTGCATCGTAGAAACAACGTTCTTCAGCTCATTTCGTGGTTGTCATGTGCTGGAGTGAATAAAGATATTACTGGGCATTTCCCTTTGGAGCAGACAACCACATTAGGCTTCATCGGGATTTGCCCTTTACTTTTCAATATAGGAATAAAATGGGGAATATACAAGTAATTAAGAAAGCTGAATTATTAGGTCATTCATTTACAGTTTACGGAACTGTCGAAAATCCGTTGTTTCTTGCCAAAGAAGTGGCAGAAGTATTGAACTATTCTGAAAGTAATTCAAGTAAGTTGACCAACCTTGTAGAAAGCGATGAAAAGGTTCGTAACACTATTACGACCCTTGGTGGAAATCAAGAAGTTTGGTTCTTAACCGAAGATGGCTTATACGAAGTCCTCATGCAATCCCGCAAGCCAATTGCCAAAGAATTTAAGAAAGGCGTAAAGGAGATTTTAAAGTCCATCCGAAAGACGGGCGGCTACATCGCAACTAAATCCGACGACACTCCTGAAGAAATCATGGCACGTGCTCTAACCATCGCACAAGCTACCCTCGCCAAGAGAGAGGAACGGTTAAAGCAGCTTGAAGCGGAGAACGAACACAAGCAAGTTGTTATTGAACAGAAAGAGGAAGAAATTGTCATCAAGGACAAGGAAATTAAAGCTCTCGCCCCAAAATGTGAAAGTTTCGATAAGATAATGTCGAGTGAAGGCCTTGTCACAACCAATATGATAGCCGCATTTTTGGGAATATCGGCAATAAAGCTGAACAAGCTGTTATGCAATTGGTATATTCAGTACAAACAATCAGGCATTTACTTCCTTCATGTCAAATACAGAGGGAACGGATACACTAAACACGTTCCACATCCGTACATAGACAATGGAGTGCAGAAATCAAGGGAACACATGTATTGGACGGAAAAAGGGCGTAAATTTGTAATTGAATTGTATAACTCTAAAATAGCCTCATAATATGGAAAAGCCTATGTTTAAGAACATGGATAAGATTAAAGGTTCTATTCATGAAAGTATTGAAAGTGATAACGGTGTAAATATCACAATCGGTCAGTCTTACTCGACTACACATGACGAAGAGATGAAGATTTCAGTATGTATGGAAAAAGATGGTGATGAAATAGCCGCAATTTTGACAAAGGAGGATGCTACTCGTTTATATGATGGCTTGAAATATGTTTTAGGTCAAGCAGATTAAGGGAGAATTAGAACCTGCTGCATAATATAAAGTCAACCATTAGTTTATAAACCAATTACTTACGTTATCCGCATTTATGCGGATGGCAAGAGGTATGTCTAAAAATAAAGGAAAGTATGTTTGAAAGTGAAATATCTATAAAAACTTTTGTGCCGATGTCAATTTTTCGTGCGATGTATAGTAGAGATGTAAATAATCCATATTTTATATTCCAAATTAGGGAAAATGACCGACCTGAAAATACGATGCAAAGCGTAATTGTGTCAAAGGAAGATGCTATAAAACTGCTTCAGTATCTTCAAGGAATTTTAGGTGGGAATATTCCGATGTTTTAAATAAAAATAGAACAGTAACTAATAAAATCATGCTAAAAATGGAAACAAATAATTCAGTATCAATAAGAAAAGAAGATGTTAAAGACATTTTGGACATAGCAAGCAGACTGGAAGGAAAAGAAGCGATTGCGCAAATAATACGATTTTCGGATTGCCCGAAAGACAGTATGACTGGGGATCTTGATCTTAAATCAGTCCTTCGCTTCTACTCAAATGTGAGATACTTGCAAGAAATATTACAAAGTTTTTTAGCAAAATAATAATGAGAGTTATGAAAAATCAAGTATTATCAATCGAACAGATGTTGCACCTGAGAGAATTGGGCGTTGATACGAGTAATGCGAGCATGGTGTGCATATTTACTGATGATAGGGGTGCTATACAAGATTGGCATGAATTAGTAGATATGAGCCCAATATTCTTTGTTGGATTAAGATTAGGTTATTATGATGCCGAAAGAGGAGATTACGACCACTCATATCGTAAAGATTGCGGTGTATTCACCCTGCAAGACATTATAGATTTACTGCCGAAAGAAATAAAGACAAGTACAGATACTTATTGGCTGACAATATCCATTTATGATTGCAAAGAATGGTATGTATGCTATTCAATGTCAGATGAATTTGATTACTATAAGGAGTTTAAGTCAAAGTCATTGCTTGATGCAGCCTACGAGATGCTGTGTTGGTGTGCCGAGAACGGATATATTAAACAATTAAATACTAAAATTATGAATTACGAAGAAGCAAAAGTAGACAAGTTGAATCGCATTATTGTAATGCAGAGCGGGGAAGAAATCTCTTTCAACGACAAATCGCTTGCGAAAGGTTCTGCGGACGAACCTGTTATATTCGGAGTTGCGGTGAGCAGAAAAGAAGTGAAAAAGTTTGGAATGGAAATCGGTATCAGCGTCTTTGATGTATGCGACAACATCGAAAGATACTACTATTTCACTTTTCAGGAAGCCAAGATACTTGCTGAAAAACTTTCCAAAGGGATTAAGGGAATTGAGGAAAGAGAAAGCGATTATGTTGTGATAGACGGAAGAAAGTACAAACTGACAGAAGTGGTTGATTCGCAAGATTGAACCGTATATTATGGACTAATTGCCACATATTAGCATAAGAGCACGTTGAGGATTGACCAACGTTTCAAATGAAAAGGCACTCTACTTATCGCAAGCGAAGTGCCCCTTTTGTATAGATTGGTTCAGAAGCTACTGCATTACAACGCGCAAGGCTGGTCCCTTGGAATTTGGACTTGGTGCAAACACACGGTCTATCCTGTCCGAAAGGATTTCCAAATACCTCGTCTGCGCCCTCAACTCAACAATCATGGGGTTAGATTCGCCCGATTGGGACTCTAAGCTGTAGCGGGCTTCTAATAGCACTCTGATTGCGGCTATGTCAGTTGTCTGTTGATTGACAAAGAACCTAATAGAATTAAGTAATGCTTCAAGAGCTTCTGCTGTGGTTTCTGATACACCTTGTATACTTTGAGTAAGTGCCGACAATTCAGATTTCTGCCCTACACTTGTGCCTTTGTATCCTAATGTTTCCATAAGCGCAAGCAAATCTTCATTTAATCCTTTCAATGCGCTTTCTCCAAGAGCCTGGATGTTTGCAAGCTCTTCTTTAGTGAGGTTAATCCCTCCTACGCTCCCCTCTGTAACAGATTCATCTATTTTCTCAAACAGTTCCTTCAAACGCCCTTGCGCAAGTCTCATTGTAGCTTGTTTGACGATAAGATTTTCAATAAAACTATCAAAGTTTTCATTAAGGGCTTTTAGTCCATCTTCTGTTTCATTGAAAGCATCCATCCATGCTTGAACAAATGAAGAGGCGGCATCCTTATATTCTGACTCCCCACCTATACCTCCTAATTCTAATTTCTGTTGGTCTAAAATTTCTTGTCTTGTCTTTTTCAGTTCATTTATAGCATCATTCCATTCATCAATACGGTCTCTATCAGAATCTTTCTTTGCCTCTTCTGAGTTAATCATATTTTCATATGATTCAATCTGTTGGTCTAAATTGGCTATTGTATCTTTGGTTTGTGTACGAAGATCATCTGCACTCCAAGCGGCTTCCATCTTCTCCTTTAACTCATCGTATGCCCTACCAAGTGATTCTATATTCTTTATTTGCCGTTGGATTTCACGTTCTTTCTTCTTGTTCTTATTGCCAATGCCGAATATGCTACCGATTGTCTTGCCAAGTCCGGTGAGTACATTCAGAGAGCTACTTATTGGCTTTGTTATGTCAAAACTTTCAAGAGAACCGAATAATGCACCTACACCATCTAAAATTTCATAAAGGTCTTCTCCTATTGCAACACCGAAACTATCCTCCAACATGTGAGCAAAGTCTGATACCGAATTTGTAATACCCGATATACTTTCAACCATACCTCCACCCATATCAATCTTTCCAAGAGATTGTATTATCCCTTGTAGCTTTTGAGCCTGTTGCGACAAAGCTCTGTTGGCAGCATCATATCCGGCTACTATCTCGTCTTGCTTTTTCTTCTTGTCAACTAATAAATCGTAGTTATTTTGTTCAACTTCATATTCTTCAAATGCTGCATCTATATTTTCAGTAGCGGATTCATAAGCTGCTTTCTTTTCTGCTACTATTTTACTTTGCGTGCGTAATTGTTCCTCATATTTTGCTTGCAAATCTCTCGCTTTAGCCTCGTCCTTCTCATTTTTTGCATTTTCTTTACGGAGCTTTGTATATTCCTTGAGAGATTTTGTTAACTTATTCCACGGGTCTCTTTGGTTAAGCTGTTTGTCAAGTTTTTCTTCTTGCTCCATTATTTGCTTCAACCCTGTAGGTGACAAGTCTTTTAATTCCTCACGCATTTTCACAAGCTTATCTTTCATGCTTTGCAATGCGGCAGTGGAATAGTATTCTATATTGTCAAACAAGTTAAGATAGCTGTCCGATGAAGTAAATTCCTTCCATGCATTATTAGCTGACTTTTGATTGTACATCTTTGTCGCATTTTCTTCTAGCCTTTTTTGTAAGTCCGGAGTGTTTTGGAATTTGTCACGTATCTCTTCTAAGTCTTTGTAATACTGTTCATCGAGCTGTAATTGTTCTGAAAGCTGAGTTTTGTATGATTTGACCAGCCTTTCGATAGTATCTTGTTGCTCCTTTATGCGCTGCTGATTCAACTTATCCAAATCGGCTAAGTATTGCTTGTTTGCGTCAGTATCTGCAACAAGGTACTCTCCTTTTGGGAAATTCTTTTCGTATGATGCTTTCATTTCTTTTTCGAGACCATCCAATGTCCTTGCAAGTCCGGGGAACAACTGTTGAACCTCCGCTTCGGACAGTCCTGCATCTTTCAGTTTCTTGTGCAAGTCCAATCCGTTGAACATGGATTCAATGTTCTTCTTGGTAATGTCAAGTTGTTTCTTTATATCCTCTGCATCCTTTTCGTCAAACAAGACATTAGCATCTTTTTGTGCTCCTATTTTCTTCCTAAAGTCAGTAATAATCTTTGCAAGCTCCTGCAAAGCCTTTGCGGTATTCTCCTTATTTGGAAGGAAAACATCTCCAATAATGTTTTTGGGCATCTTCACGTCTTTAAGCTGTGACGTATACCGCTCCATAACAGTCTTAGCAGCCTGATCGCTGCCCATTACCTTGCTCAGCTTCTCGTATTCCTTATTCAATTCTTTGATAAGGGTAATACGCTCGGCTAATATATCACGTTGAAGTTTAGTGTCTATATCTGGTTCATTCTTATTACCGGTTTTCGTTTTCTTGGTGAAATCCAAATTAAATTCATCTGTAAGTATTTCCTCTATGAGATTTGCAATTTCAGAATTTTCGTTAATGAAACGCCTTGCCAATGCGACTTTTGCATCTTCATTAAGCAACTTGTTACTAAATGCTTTCGTAAATACATCCCTTACTTTTTCTTTTATTTTTTCACCGGATTTGTCAAGAGTATCAATTATCCCTCTTACGCCTTCAAGGATATTGCTTTTTACACCGGAAAAAGTTGTTTCTGAAATTGTAGGGATGTAAACATCCCCTGCAAACACGACATCTCCTCCTATTGTTTTCTTTATTTTATTCAGGAGTTTTTCAAGTTTATTGTAATAGTCTTGCAGCGCTTTCAAAGACCCGGATTCTTTCACGCCTTGTTCGAGCGATTTTAGTTCTTCGCGCATGGTATCGTCAATACCAGTACCAGCTTTCAATAATTTTGCAATTTCAGACTGTATCTCTGGAATCTTTGATACTGCGCGAGTATAAGATTCTTTCAGATTTTTATCCGCGTCTTCATAATCCTTCTGCCAGAAAAACCATGAGTTGTTTTTCGTATCAAGATTATATTGCTGGTCAAGCACAAGCATTGCATCTAAATAATTCTTGTGCTGCTCCAATAAATTATCATATTGCTGTTTCGCCTCTTTTTCGGACAAGTTTGCTTTTATTTCAATACTGAAACCTTCGTTATTCATTTCCTTGACGAGCGCATTCAAAGCCTCCTTGATTTTCGGCTTTGATGTTTTTTCGTCTAAGGTCACAGATAGATTTTCTATTTCAGATACACGAACTTGTCCTTTGTAGTATTTATTATCCGCTTCCTTTTGCGCCTTGCTGTATTCACGCTGTACACTTATCAAATGAGTGAAAAGTTCTATTGCAGTAGTCAGACCAAGTAGAGGAATCGCACCTAAGAATGCCGTTTTCAAAGAAGCTCCAAGTTTTGTTGCTTGTCCGCTCAATCCTGCCATCATCCCTTTTAGTACGCCAAAATGTTTTGCTTGCGTCATGGCATTTTTAGCAGCCGTTCCGAATGACCCGTTCAGAATTTTGTATGATATTATAAGTGATATTATTACTTCTGTTAAAGTTTTACCGACATTTGCAACCGTTTCCCAATTATCAATAAGGGATTTAACGGCGTCAATAGTGCCTTTTAAAGTATCTTCATTAGCCTTACCGATAGAATTAAGCATCACATCAATACTATCCTTCAAGTTGGAAATCTTACCCTGCAAGGTTTCGGCTTGTATTTCCTGCATATTGTAGAACAATCCTCCTTTGTCAGTCAATCTTTGGAAGATATTCTCTATATCCTCAAAGGTGACTTTACGCTTGGAAATCATATCTACAATCTGCGCCGTGGTGTACGCTTCGCCTTTTACTTCTTGAAAGTATCGTTGAAGCTCCCCATACAAATTGATACCTGCTTCCGTAAACTGACGAACTTCTGTACCACGCAAATATGCTGCCGCTTTGACCTGCCCATAAGCAAGGATAAGTCTGCCCATATCCACACCTAAACCAGCAGATACATCGGCAAGTCGTTTTGTCGTATCATATAACTTGTCGCTCTCAATACGGTATGCCGCAAGCTGTTTTGTGAATGTAACCAGTTCCTTAATTTGAAATGGCGACTTTACGGCAAGTTGGACAGTCTTGTTGAAAATTTGGTCTGCCTGTGATTTATTTTGTAAGATTGCTTGTAACGAACGCTGCTGCAATTCAAATTCACCGCGCACTTTTGCCAACTTGCTGATATACCCTTCAATCTGTGACACAGAGAACAACAAAGCAAGCTGACGGCTTAATTGCCCGGCTGTATCCATCAGGTTGCGATGGCGTGTGGCAAGCTGCTGTGATTTGACTCCTGCTTCCGTCAATGCTTGGTTGTGTTTTGCAATGGCTTGGTTTATCTGTTCAAGCATGCTCTTATAGTTCGCATCGGTAGTATTCAAAGATAAACGAGCTTTTTTTAGGTACTCTATTGCCGTGATTTGCCGTTGAAGTGTATTTGCTGTTTTAGAAAAGTCAAGCGCACCCTGTGCGGTTGTATTCTGTTTGTAGTTTTGTGCTTTTGCCAAATCTGCCGAAACCTTATAAGCACGTCTGTCAGCAGCTATTCTTCTTTCCGTCTCTTTTTCTTTAGATTGGGCACGTTGCTCGTCCGTCTTTCGTTGCTCGTCAAGCTCCATCTTCATGTAGCGCATGGCTTCTACCGCAGCCTTTTGTTGCGGCTTTGACAAGTCCATGTTCTCAACGTATTTTTTCAAATCCGAATATCCCTGCTTCAATCCGGATATATTAAAGTTAGCAAATGAACCTTCTCCGATTTTATTGTTTCCTATTCTGTTTAGCAAATCTGCCGCACGTGAAAGGCTTTCGTTCAGAGAAGTAGTCTTTCTTGTAGTCTCTTCCGCACCTTTCCCTGCTCCTTCAAATGGATTACCTTTTATAGCATCTATCTTTTTGGCTAACGAAGTAATCACACTTTCCAATTTACTCGTATCCATTACCACACTGCCAAACCCGTTTTTCAATGCATCTGCTGCTGTATGGGCATGTTTCTCTATCATCTCCAGCTTCTCATCGAAACTATCCAACTTCTTTAATACATCCGGTGTTATATTGAGGAATGCACCTGCTTCGTTATTTGCCATCGTTATACTGTTTAATTATTGGTAATCCCAAATCGTTCAAATTCTTTAAATCATCGACACAGCCTATCTTGCCGACCTTACTATTCTTATCCTTGTTCAAGTATTCCACATGGGAGAAATCGAATGAGCTTAACCGTACCTGCCCGACCGTCATTCCCCACAAGTATTCGTCACGAGAGCACCAAGTGTTGGAGCGAAGGAAATCAACCATCTGCCCCCACTCGGTACGGGAGATTATCAGCTTCGTTCCGCTTTCTTCGTCTTCCTCGTCAGGGTCATTTCCCTCACGGTCTGAATCACATTGGTACTCTCGAAAAAAAAATCCGTGCTTATGAGGTTTAGTATTTCGCCAAGCAATAAAGCCCAGTCCTTCATGTCATATTCTCCCCACATGAGAAGGTCGTAAACCTGCCTGTACTCTTCGGAAAGTTCTCTTTTATCGTAGTCAGAGAAAATCCTTTCCTTGTCATTGAGCAAAGCAAGTGTTATCACGTGTACAACCGCCGGGAGATTCACGGCAAACTCCTTGATTACGTCCCCCATGCTCAACTTCTCTCCTTTGACAATCTGACAAGCCTGTTCCGCAATGAGCCACTGCACGCCAGGCTTCAATCCTGTTATACTCCATTCCGTCCCGTGAAGCGTTACAAGGCTTGGACTGTCGTTCATTATCCTTGCAAGCCTTTCCATTGATTCATCGGAAACTCTTTTTACAGAAGTGCTTTCCTGTTCTTTGTCTTTCTTCTTTGTCGCTCTATATACCGCCATGATTCAAACAAAAAGGGCGGCGGCATATCAGCCTACCGCCCTGTTCAACAATCTTTTTACCTATATAACCTATGCTTTTAAGCCGTCTCTGTTGGCATGGTAAAGTCCTCATTCACGTATGCGGCCGTCTTGATGGTCTTACCGTTAGCCGTCAATGCCACACTGGTTGCAGTTCCGGCAAGATTCAGACGGGCGATGTTACTGTTCATGCTCTCAACCATAAGGCGTGAGTTCAACTGCAACTTCGGAACACAGATGCTCATGTACTTGTCGTTGCCTTCCGTGTCCGTTCCGTTCTTGAAAACAAGGTCAATCTTTACATACGTCTTTTGGTATGCAGCCGGAGCGAACAACTTCTTGGCGGTCGCATCGTATGTGTAGTTAGCGAAGTTCACAAGAACGTCCTTCTGAATGTCTGCCACCTCTGACGCGAACTGGAATTTACCAAGCGATACAATGTCAAGAATCGGGTCATCGGAGAACTCGTTCTCAATCGTTGTTGAATCGTTGTCATCCTGGGAGATTGTGGTGGTGTCACGGACTACCTCGTCAAAGATGAAAGTATCGCCTGCCGGATTGTCGGCTGTCTCCGTTGTATCACCCGTGTAAAGTGTAGCTACCAAGCAATCGGGCTTGATAATCTGCAATGAGGTTGGGCTGGTTCTTTTTACTGTTGCTGCCATAATGTTATCCTTTCTTTTTTTAAATGTTTCTTACCGTTATGTTTACGTTTATCACATTGTAGTAGTAGTTCCTGTTTTGGTCGTAGTCTGCGTCACGGAAGTTCACTTCAATCACATAGTGTCGGTCGTTGCATGATTCAATAGCATTGTCAAGAGAAAGTTCCATAGCGTATAGCCGTTTAACGGGCTTTGTACCGTGGCTGTCAACGGATTTTGCGTATAGGAATATGTTCGCAGAGCCTTTGGCGTAAGCACCGTAATCCTTGAGTGAGAGCACATCGACAAGCACCATGTCTTTCCAACTGCTGTCAACGGTTGCAGGCATATTCCCGATAAAAAGGTTATCCGAAATCCCAGCTTTCGTGAGAAGCATTGAAAAGAAGTTTTCCGCTCTTGATGTTGTCTTGTATATGTTTCCCATAATCAATAACTACCGTGACTTATTATCCCGAAATTCGCGTTCTTGAACTTTGAAGCAATCCGCTTTACGTCATCCCTTGCCGTTGCTATCACTTCGTACTTGTATTTACTCTCCACAATCTCACCGTATGGCATTGCGACCGCTACAACCAAGTCTATCCCATCATGTGCCTTGTACTTGTTTTGCAGGAAATCAGTAATAGCTTCACGACCTTTAATCGTTTCACCATACCACTTTCTGCCTTTCTCAGCTTTAACAGCAGGGAATCCGCTTGCAACCAGTTTCTTGTCAACATACACTCCCCAACCGTAGCTGTCGTGAAGGTTGTGTGTACGATGTGTGTAACCTTTGTTTTTAAGCTGGCTATCCACAATTTTCTGCCCTTCAACGGAAAGGAATCTGACAAGTTCTGATATGCGGTCTTTCTTTGCCATAGCCTACACCTCGCTCATTTTAATGTCAACGTGGCAACCGCCCAACTGGCTGTATTCAAGTCCTACCACACGGCCGTTAATAGGTATCGCATAATCCTCGCATTTGAAGTTGGTGTTGAACCTTATAGGCAACTTTGCACCTATCTCGCAAGGGAAGAACACCTTGTAATCAGCCATTATAGTACCTGAATTAATCAGCTTTGCGGCTTGCTGTATGTCGCATTCGGTTTCAAGAAGGATAGTCTCTCCCGAAGTTCCCGTATTCCCTTCGTTTCCATCAGTTGTTCCACCTTCGGAAGGGCTACCCGTATCTCCACCGCCAAGCAAGTCACCGTCACCGATAAGGTCTCCATCCTCCGGCTTATTCGTCACAACGGTATAGAACGTACCGTGAAACGGGTATTGGGTTATTGCTTTTCTTTTCAGGCGCATAACTACACATCCAATGAATTTTCATTTACCCAACTCATACCTCCGCTATCCATGCTCGCCAACGCCTCTTCTTCACCGTACTTCTTGTACAATGCTTTCAGACGGTCTTTCAAGTTTTGGATAATTGCTGCCGTTACCGTCTCACTCCCTACGTCCTGCCGATAATTCCCGTGCTGGAGTGACGATGAAGCCACAGACCACGGGCCGTTTATTACAAGTTCATAGAGTGCGATAAGGCAATGGTCTTTAGTGCATTCATCTATTTCAGAACGGTCTGAAATAAACATCAAACCGTTTTCGTATGCGATATTTTCAAGCGCATCATCTTCAAAGACAAATCTCGTAAGCCCATTGAGGTATGCTATCGGGTCAAATGATTTTTCCATAACTACTACGCAATGTATTGTACATTTAATCGTCTGCCTGACTTGTGTCTACAATTACGTGATTACGGAATGTTTTCAGTGCAGGACAAGCTGACATCATTACATCAGTATGCCATTCCTTATACAGCCCGTTGTTTGTTGTTGTATTCACAATCGTGCAGAGACCATCGTTAGCCTGAGCAAAAATCTTGGTTATTACGCTTGAACCATACTTATCAAACATCTGTTTGTCTAGGTTATTGGTGTATTCAAACTCACAAGCATATCCGGCAGGGCGGAGAACAGCAATCTTATCGTCCCAACCTTGTACGAATGTGTCTCCGGTATTGGTAAGATTACGCTCACGTTCTTCAACAATTTCAATTGGAGATACACCGGGATAATCACGGAAAGCAGCTAAGAACAACTCTCGTGTAGTAGGTGCAGTAGCGGTTGTTGCGATGTAAGCTAAAGGATTTTTCTTGAAACTTTCAATCAATTCCTTAACTTCGGCATTTTGCAGCATTACTTCGTAAAACATCTTGCGTGTAACCTGCCATACCATTGCACCTTCATACCCCCATTCTTCACGATATTTTTTCTCCTTTTCCGCCATTTGACTGAGAATCTTACATTTTTCGTCTGTCCAAACTACTGTGCCAGCTTTAGTAAAGTTCTCTGTTGGTATATCAGCCTTATGCAACGGAGCTTGAACGCCACGTGCGATATTTCGGTAGTCAATATGACCTTTAGACATTAACTGTGCAGTCATGAAGTTCATGGTTGCGTCCGCACTATCAAGTTGGGACTGTAATGTATGTACCCAAGCGGCTACCAAATCGGCATCGTTTCCAAACAACTCAAACTGTTGTTCTTTTGCTTCACGTTCCATAGCTGTTTCAACGAAACCGGGAGCGATAAAATCAGGGATGGATGCGGTGTACCAGTGCAGACCGTCCTTATCCATTTGATTACTGTCACCAAGAGGTGCACGCAAATCCATTAAAGGAGCGGCTTTCAAGTCACGTCCTTTCACAGAAAAAGTAGCGATGCCATTAGGAGCGGTAGGTGTGGGAGCACCAGCTTTTACACCTTGAGTCTTGTACCAACCATAATTAGTGTATAGCAGACCTTCTGTATTGACAAAGGATTGCAAGAAACGTTGATTGGTCTTGTCTGAAAAGAATCTTGCATATCTGCTGTTATTAAAATCAAATTTAGGCATAGTTTCGTCAATTTTAAATGTTAAACCAACCCTTAACCTTGCTCTTGTTCAAAGCTTTTAATGCAGCCGAAAGAGGTTGCATACGGTCTTCGTAGAGGAATACATCTCCTAATGCCAATGCAGGAGTGATAAGGTATCTTGCACCATCGAAATCATCTTCGGATGCAGCCGGGTCAAAAACAAAATCAAAGTCGCAGGGAAGGTATGAGTTAGGATTAGTAACCATAGCTTCTTTACCAGAACCTGCTTCTTTCGCTTCAACAAGAACAGATGAAGTTGTTAATGTTCCGAGGGTTGCGCTCAATGTAACTTTCCAAACATCGCCAGCCGTTCCGTCAGTCGCTTTTTCAACGGCTGTGACTGTTACTGCTGTTCCTTTCCCTACCAATGTGGTAGGAGCAACCATGAGAACGTCCCCTACAAACGGAATGAGGGAATACCCGTCTCTTTTCAAGTAAATAACCGTATCAGATGATTCTGATGTAGCTTTTGCAACTGCATACGATTTTAGGATGCGTATTTCGCTTCCATTAGAACCATTACTGGGAATATATTCAGCGAGCGTTCCGGCAAAAGCTCTTGCATTACCTTTGAATGGGTTTTTAACAATTCCACCACTGGTAGGAAATACAAGTGCGTCTTTCCCGCTCATCTGTAGCTTCACGAAGACATAGCGATGACCACCAATGCTTCCGCGAGCCTGAACCAATGCTCTACCGGGAAGATAGCCACTGTTCAATAGGATTTGCTGATAGAAATCTGACATTTTCTTTTTGGTTTAAATGATTATTATTTTTCTTCTCTGTGCGACTGCTTCTTTACGACAGCAACCACATCGGCAAAGTCATCGGTCTTTTCCTTACCGCCTCCCGTGCCGCCCGGAGTGATGTTAGGTGGAGTGTTAGCATTAAACTTATTGTAGCTCTTGACCAGTCTTTCTGTAAGAGCGTCAACGTCAGTTTCAGAATCAATGTGAATCAGTTCAAGCTGGTCGTTAATCCAGTCTTCATTTTTCACGTCTTTCCCTTTCAAGGCTGATTTTAGCTGGCTGCGTTTTTCGGATACTGCTTTAGCCTTGTTGTTCTCTTCCTCACGTTTGAGCAAGGAATTAATCTGTTCCTGCATCTTCTGCAATTCAGACTTGTTTCCACCATCGCCATTGCCATCTCCGTTACCGTCTCCGTCATTCTTTTGGGGATGATTCTTTTCCCACTCCTTTACAAACTTTGAATTGTCGTTGCGTACATTGTTGTCGATACGTTCCAAGCGTTTAATCTTTTTGCCTACGGCATCTGCCAACTCCAATTCTTCGTTGTTACCACTCTCTTCCAAATCGGCGTAGATGTCTTCTACTTCCTCATTGAAACTTCTCTCACTCATAGCCAAGTTTTTCTTGCCGTTGTTGGTGAGTTTTGCTTTCAGTGCTTCTGAAAACTGTTCTTTCGTAAACTTCATACACTATATGTTTCATAATGATTATATGCGAAAGTAATGCTTTAACAAAAATGTATAACTATAAAAAAATCACTGTATTTATCACTATGATAAATAGACATTAATTTAAGTATATATTACCTTGTTATTAAGAGCTATTTTTGCTTTTGATGAAAGAGCAAGAAGTACATAGAGAAGTCGTAATCAAGCCGCAAGAAGGATTCCAAATGCAGTTTGCATCATCGTGCGTGGATGTGGTGTTCGGCGGAGGCAACCTCGGTGGAGGCAAGATGACGCTATTAACAGACTGTGTTATAACTCCTTATGGATTGAGAAAAGTAGGTGATTTAAAAGTTGGAGATGTTATTTCAGACCCAACTACGGGAGGTTCTCAATCTATTGCTCAACTACATCCGATAGAAGAACATGAGTTTTATAGATTGACTTTTGACGATGGAACTTATGTGGATTGCTCAGAGGGGCATCTTTGGAAAGTAAAAAAGAGCGGTGGTGAATGGAAGTTAAAAGAAGCTATTTCTATATTTAATGACTACCAAGATAATGCAAACAGAAAGCGGAAGTTAATATATGGGATACCTATTACAGAAGCCATATCGTTTTCTGAATCAATGTCGCAAGATTTTGATAGGCCACTGCATCCTTATTTTGTCGGCAATATGATTGGGAATGGATGTATGTCTAATTTTTACATCAATGAGTTACATAAGGTATCTCTTACTACTCCATTTGACGAAATAGCAATCAGGCTTTCTAAATTAGGATTTGATATGTCGCATTTTGAAGAAAGAAGCGGATGCAAAACATATCATATATACAATAAAGTAGTACGTGATTCAATATCACATATAGGTCTTTCAGGAAAAACATCAATAGATAAGTTCATACCTGATTCATATAAATACGCTCCAGTTGAGGAACGTAAAGAACTAATGAGAGGTCTTATTGATTCTGATGGAAGCGTTGATGAACGTGGCAGAATTTCATACTACACAATTAGCGAAAAGCTTGCTAATGATGTAGCTTTTGTTGCAAGGTCGCTTGGGTATTGGGTATCTAAACACGTGCAAACAAACAGAAGATATAAAACATCTGATGGGGAAACCCATATTGGGAAAGATTTATATAGACTTAGAATATCATGTAAAAATCCCAAGGAAATAGTAACCGTAAAAAATAAGGCTTCAAGACTACATGACAGGGTTAGAGAAATGACTAAATCTATCAAATCAATCGAGCCAATAGGACGAAAAATTGGTAGATGTATAACCGTAAGTAACCAACATGGACTGTATGCGACTAAAGATTTCATTGTGACTCACAATTCCTTTGCTCTTGTCCTTGCTCTTGCAGAACCGTTAATGGCAGATGGGGATTTCCGTGCGGTTATTACACGTAGGTCTTTGCAGTCGCAAAAGACGGGAGGTTCATTCGTAGATACATTCAAGGCTATATTCGGTGACTATTGTTCTGTAAAGACTGCCGATAGCCCTCGCATATCATTCCCAAGTGGTGCGTATTGCGACTTGACCTATATAGATGATACTAATCTTGACAAAATGCGTGAGCAATGGAAAGGTAAACAGATTGATGCTATATGTATTGACGAAATTACCGAAATGTCTTGGGAAGCGTTCAGCTATGTCCAGACCCGTAATCGTGGACGGTCAAAGACATTTACGGGAAAGTTCTTCGCTACACTTAATCCGAAACGAAGCCATTGGACGAGAAAATTCTTGGATTGGTATATTGGCGTTGATGGTTTTATTATGCCAGATAGAAACGGGAAAGTAAGATATTTCTATGTAAACGGCTCTACCGTTGATGATGTGGTTTGGGGTGATTCCAAAGAAGAAGTTTATGCTAAGTGTAAGATAGATATTGATAGGAAACTTGCCCGTATTGGAGGTGATTTTGACTATACGAATATGATTAAGTCATTCGTATTCTATCAAGGTAAGCTATCCGAAAATAGGGCTATGCTTGAAAATAATCCTAATTACATAGGCTCTGTTGCAGCTTCGGGCGGTAAAATGGCACAAGCTATCATTGAGGGCAACTTCAATGTTGACCCTGAAGAAGACGAAAAGATACCTATCCCTTCCACTTCCGCACAAGGCGTGTTCAACAACAACCCTGCCGTAAACGGTGACAAATGGATTACCGTGGATTTGGCGGATTACGGTACGGATAATCTCGTGGCTCTAGCATGGGATGGATTTCACGCATACGACATTCTCATTCTTAGCAAGTCCACTCCGAGAGAAAACGCTATGGCAGTGAAGACATTTGCATTTGAGCATGGAACAGCCGAAAGCCATATCATTTTTGACGCGACTGCCGGAAGGTACTTCAATGATTACATTCCCGATGCAGTACCTTATATCTCGCTAAATAAACCTTTCGGGCTTTACCAACTTACCGCAATGACAGTCAAGGATATGTGCTATATCAGATTATGCAAGATGATAGAGGAAGGCAACTTGACATTTGACGATAAACTTGCTGTTCAGACTTACACCCATCAAAACTTGAAATACAAAGTGACGGTTGAGAACGAGTTTATGGAAGAATGTTCCGTTGTGCGGTTTGACGATATGCAGAGTGGGAAGAAGCGGCTTTGGAACAAGAAGAAGATGAACCAAATGTTAGGGAAAGGCAGGTCTATGGACTTGTTGGACCCATGCGCAATGAGGATGTTACCGTGCGCTAACATCGAATACGGGAATGAAATTCAAGCAGGGTATTACAATCACGAGGAAGAAACCAAACAAGCGAGCCATACACAGACAGAAGGAAGTATTTACGATGAACATTTATGGTATTAGGATATGATAAGTTATAACGACATAAAGGATATTATCAATTCCCTTAAAACAGAAGGAATTGAAGCAAGATTAAGAGACGTTGCCTATTTGGTGATGTGCGATTCTTTTGTGGATAAGGACCTTGCTGCCAAGGTTGCTTACCAAGAAGATGAAAAGCCTTCAAACAAGGTGTTATCCACGCTTGCCGAGAAACTGAAACCTTTCGGCATCGGTGCTATCACTACCATATCTAAAGATGAGAACCGAGAAGCGTTGCTGAAAGAAATATCGGAGATGAAACAGATTGCTGACGACGCGAAAGCAAGTGGAGATTCAGACACTTTTATCAAAGCAAGTAAGGTCGTATTGGATGCACGTGTAAAGCTAAACGACAAGTTCAACATTGAGGAAGAAGAAGGACAACGAAGAATTATTGTTGTTCCGCAGAAACATGACATCATCTGTAAATGGACTTCGAGAGAGTGTTCTGCCATGCCGAGCAAGGAAGCATGTATGAAGTATTACAACCTAATTGATGCGGACAAATGACACGGGAAGAGAAGAAGTTATATTTATTACGGAACATAAATGCCCTGTTACAGAAGAAGCCGTTTTTCAGAGGCAGCGATACTCCTTCCATTAACGATTATTCCGAAGGGCAAACCGCAACCGTTACAGAAACACGGACAGCATGTATTCCGAAGGTCAGAAAAACGATTGTTACACAGGAAAGATTTTTGAAGGAACTTGATCCGATGAGCCATGATGTCCTGTTTGACAATAATCTTCCAAGCATTTGCGTGAAGTTGGAAAACGGAGGTTATCAAGAAATAAAGTTCCAACGAACTGCATTGGCTCTCCAAGAGCAGATACTTGCAAGTCACGTTATCTATTTGTGCGGTAATCCTTGCGTGTTGTCTTTGAGAGGTGGAAATCCATCTGAAAGGGACAAAGAAAATTATTCTACTATCAAAGAGTATTGGGTTGACAGAAATATGGACGGATGGCGTACAAAAGCAGTCCGCACGCAGCGTGCTACGGGAGATGCAGGACTTTTATTCTACTATGACTATAAAGGACGTATCAAATGCCGCCTGATAAACTATGAGGACGGTTATGTTATCATATCCCATAATGACAACAACGGTGACAGACTTCTTGAAAGTGTTTACTATGCCGATGATAACGGAGTGGAATACATAGACAGCTATGACGACAAGTATATGTATCGTATGCGTAATTCGGGCGATGGAGCGGATGAAGATGGCTGGATAAGGGAAAACCCGGTAGAGCACGGTTTCAGCGAGATTCCATTGTGTACCAAACGTGGTAATGTAGCGTGGAATAACGGTCAGAGCCTTATAGAAATTTTCGAGATTATTTATAATATCTTCTTTGTTATTCAGAAGCGTAATGGATGGGGCATACTATATATAAAAGGTAATCTTTCTGATACAACTAAAAAGCTTGCTGGGAACATTATTCTCCAAGATAAGTCTATGGATGGTAATGGAAGTGCTGAATTCAAATCACCTCCAAGTCCGCAAGGGATGCTTGACAGTCTGCAAGATTTGTTCGAGAAGATACAGATAAACACCTCATGCACATTTCTTTTGCCTAAAGATGTCAAGTCAAGTGGTGACATAAGCGGACTGGCTATTACGCTGACCCGTGATTTAGATTTGAAGAATGCCCAGCAAGGGGTTATCGAGTGGCAGAATTTTGCAGACAAGATGATGCGCCTGTTCAAGGAGGGATTAGCCAAAGAATTGGTGAAAAAAGGCGAGAACGTAAACGCCATTACAGAATTTGACAAACTTCGTGTCAGCTGTAAGTTCAAGATATGGCAGCCGTTCAGCGCAACTGAGTATAACAACATGCTTATCTCAATGAAACAGGCTGGTATTCTCTCCACGAAAACGGCTATTGAAAAGAACACGGAGAGCACACCCGATGAGGAGCAACGAGTGACTAAGGAAGTTAAGGAAGCAGAAGAAAAGGTGATTGCCCAACAGCAAGCCAACAAAGTGAACAAGCAGGAAGGAGGTAATAATGAATAAACAAGTGATAAACATAGATGCCAACTTCATTAAAGAGATTGCCAAAATGCAAGAGCGAATTGATGAAACAGATAACGCAATTTTCAATTTATTCATGAAGATACAAGACGTTAATCGACTTGATATTATGTATGATGGTGAGAATAGAGATCTGTACCATCACATTTATATGTTCATCGAATATGTCCTGCATAAGTTTCCAAATATATACGAAGAATTCAGAGAAAACAAACAACACAAGTAATGGAGAAACAGAGCCTATACATATACAAGCTAGATACACATGGGGAAAAAGTCAAGTTTCCCAACGAAACCATGTCTGCAAAGCTGGGTGAATACACTTACACGGCACAGCGCATGGCCGGCACTCCTACGCTTACCGCCACGCTCAACTATCCGTCTTGCTTGGATGAAGAGTGGACTGGAGAGGAATTTGTGGAGTTCAGAGGTGAGAGATACTATGTCGACCAAACCCCTACATCTTCAAAGGACAACAAGAGCATTATGTATAAGCATGAACTCCAGTTCGTTTCAGAACGTATCGTATTGGAGAACGTGTATTTCATGGATGTGGTGACAACTGGAACAGATACTTATCATTCCAACTCTACTTCTGTGAAGTTCATGGGAGACATAAACGAGTTTGTAGGTCGCCTCAACGCTTCAATGGCAAAATCGGGTATCGGATATTCGGTAATCATAGATGATGATATTACTTCCGATTCCAAACTTGTTTCACTTGACAATGTGTACCTTGCAGAAGCGTTACAATCCATATATACCATATACGAACTTCCTTATTACTTTGTAGGTAAGGTTTGTCACATAGGATATACAGAGAATGTAATTTCTACTCCCTTCGAGTATAAGAAAGGGCTTGTATCAATAAAAAAGACAAACGCCAATTATAAAATTGTCAATCGCGTTACTGGTGTTGGTAGCTCTGACAACATTCCTTTCTACTATCCGAATGATGATGAAAAAGGTACTATAGAACGTACACAAAACCTTATGCCTTCCATTTACAGACAAACAAATGGAGCAGAAAGATTCTACAATGCGCTTAACGACACGTATAAGATACCCAGCACAAATGATTACTACTCTTTCAAAAATACATTTTCTTCTAAGAAGGTAAAAGAGATAAAGGTAGATTTTAGCGATATAAAGCCTACTATAGAAAATGTGACAAACGCTTCGGGACAGTTATTTGGTGAGATTGCGGATATTGCTTTTGATGCTAATGATAGTGACGAACTCGGAACCGGAGAAGGGAATAATATATTCAATGATACAGATGAGTATGTACATTCTTATTTCTACATAAAATTACATATATATAATGGAGATTACGGCTTTAACCTGTTCGAACAGGGTTTGGAGGGTGGCACAGCTGTAATCAATATGACTACGGGTAATTGCGCTGCTTGCGAGTTTGAAATAGGAGTTACCTATAAGGACAATGAACCGGAAAGGGCATTCAACCCTGTATTGGTGGATTCTTCCGGGAACTTACCGGCAGGAGATTTTGAGCAGAAGGTTACTTCACAACCATCCCAATATGTAGAAAGCCAACAAAACACTTCTACAAATGAAGTTTGGATTGCAGTAAAAAAGGACAATACCACTTTCGGAATTGTTATGCCTAATGCCACCAATAACTATAAGCCTTCTGTCGGGGATAAATTTGTGATTACAGGCATTAAGATGCCCAAGTCCCTTGTACTCGCTGCTGAGAAGAGATTGGATGAAGCATTGATAAAGTATATGTCAGAGAATAATGACGAAAAATTCACATTCTCCGTCAATTTTTCCAGAGTATTTCTTGCAGACAATATTCAATTAGCAGAATTACTAAATGAGAATGTTCGCATGTATATAAAATACAACGAACATGAGTATCTTATGTATGTAAATTCATTTACTTGTAGAGCGGACAAAAATTGCTTATATGACATATCTGTTGAATTAACAGACAAATTATCTGCAAATGTTTCTGCATTACGAAGTACTATTACAGAAATTGCAGGCGATATCATAGGTAATACATTGGGAGGGAATAGTATTTCTACTACTGATATCTTAGCAAAAGTCTCTCGACATTTTCTCAGTAAAACACAAGATGACCGTACCCCGCACAAATTATCCTCTGACAAAGCTTTTGAAATAGGAAAATTTGTCAGTGGTAGTACAGGTGGTATCATAATGGTTGATAAGGAAACAGGTCAAACCTATGCGGAGGTTGATAAACTGAAAGTCCGCATGAAAGCCTATTTCGAATCACTGGAGATACAAAATGTAAATTCTGTAGGTGGAAAGATAGTTCTAACTCCGGGTGGTGCTGTTACGCTTATTGATGTTTGGACCAAGGGCACCATTGAACAAACGCCCATACTTTCAATGGCAGACGGGAATCCTATATTACTTGCAGATGGCAGTGAACTCCAATTGATGGATAAAGAAACGGTAGACAATGGCGTCCCCGAAGGCGTGTACAGATGTTTCTTCCTTGCCGAACAGGACGGTGTGGAAGTGGAGAACCGCTTCCGTGCAGGTTTCCAGGTACAGAGCAAAAACTTCAACATACAAAAACCGGGAGAATACCAACAGGTAGCGAACCATTATTATTGGCGTTTATGTGTAGGGGCAAGCAAAAAGCCTATCAATGTCGGTATATACAAATTGCACTATATTGACCTCAGCATGACGGATTGCGACACAGGCAGTGACATTCCGGCAAAGGGTGATACTGTAGCCCACCTTGGTGCACGAATCAAATGGAAAGGCATTGACAACAAGGACGTGACGGATGAAAGCAATATTGACGCACAGAATGCCATTGTATTCTCTTCTACCGATGTGTTCAGCCCGAGTGTTACTCTGTATCACGGTATAGACTCCTACTCCTACTTGAACAAGGAGTATGTTGAGTATGGCGTAGACAAAACTAACAACAAGGCGTTTTTCCATGTATACGGTGATGCGTATATTGGGGACCGTGATGGTAACAGCTTTGTTAAGTTCACCCAAGGTGAAGGCGTGGAATTGAAAGGGAAGCTTCACATTCAAGAAGGCTCCACCGGTTCCGCCAATCTGACCGACCTTCCCGATGAGATATATAATGCCGTGCAGATAGGTAATGAAAATCTCTTATTAAATTCAGGGTTTACGGGTGATTATGATAGCATTGATATATCAGAATCAACACAAATGCAGGCAGACACAGAAGTTTATTCGCCAAAAATAAAGTACTGGGAAGGGGATGCGAATATCGTAGAAGACAGTGAAGCCGTGTCCGGTTACAGAGCAGATATCGGTTACTTGTCGCAAGAGGTTAACCTTATGTTGGAGGAGCAGTATGTGATAAGTTTAAGAGCCAAGGGTACATCTCTTACTGTCGGATATGGGGATTATAATTCTACAGAGTCTCTTGACGATACATATAAGAAATATGTGTATAAATTCACCTGTCGGTCATTAGGCGTTTTTTTTATTTCCGGCAAAGCATCAGTGTGCGATATTAAGCTGGAAAGAGGTACCATTCCGACCGATTGGTGTCCATCACGATTGGATACCGATAAATCGGCAGACAGATTCAAATACCTGCAATACATACAGGATGCAATCAAAGATGGTTCTGTAGACATTCTTGGTGGTTTGATTTTGGCTAACATGATACAGCTTGGGAACTACAAGAACGGAAAGCTTCAAAAAGTAACCGCAGGTATTTCAGGTATCTATAATGACGATGACGATGTGGCATTTTGGGCGGGTGGAACATTACAGCAAGCTATGCGTACAATAGCCCGATTAAAATCCAATCCTGATTACAGTCCCTCTGATTCTGAGTGGGGTAATCTTGCCAAGTTTATAGCAACTCATGGTGGTGATATATTTTTAAAAGGATACATATACGCTGTAGGAGGATTATTCAGGGGGCGTGTAGAAACTGCTATTGATGGTAAGAGGATTGTGATAGATCCGGTAAGTAAGACTTTGAAAATGTTCACGGCAGAAGGAAATGAGACAGTGACGATGAGGTTTGACAGGTCGGAAGAAGGTTATGAATATGGAGATATTATTTTAAAAAAATACAGCAGCAATAATGAAGAATTACTGAAAACCACAGTATATCCGGAACGAATTAGAATTGAGAATAAGGTTGAAAAAACAGACATCCTTATTGCACCTGAGAACGTAACGGTTATAGGTGGGAATGGTGAGGTAATGAGGGTTGGAATGAAAGCGGTTTATTCCGATATATCATCCAGACATTATATATCTGACATTTTTTCAAGTAATTGGCCTACTTCTGAGGACAGCGTGGAAACGGGAGGTGTATATATGACATCAATCCCTATTGGTGATTCAATCATAAGTGGAGTGTTAAGAGTAAAAAAATAATATATGAATTTAAATACGATACTGAATTCGGGAAAATTTCGGGATATAGCTGCTCGTTTGAATGAGAATTTCAGCAAAATCTCTACCGCCATAGATAGTGTGAGTCTGTCGGCGACAAAAAATAAAGGGCTATTCCCAACTGTTGAGGAATTGAAGTCCAAGTACCCAAATCCATCCCCCGGAGATTGGGCGGTGGTTGGTGATTCTATCCCTGGGAAGATATACCGTTGTGAAACAGCCGGTTCGTGGATGGATACCGGGAAGACAGGTGGTGGAGGTAATGTTGATTTAGCCGGATATGCAAAAAAAACAGACCTTGCCGGACTGGAGAGCAGTTCGGAAAAAATTAATCAGATTGGGGAAAAATTGGCGGGTGACTCAGGTTGGTTTAATGTCCCAATATCTTTATCGATAGGTAGTATTGGCTCCGGAACTTCTATTAACCCGTCAGCAAAAAACAGGTTATCATCTCAATTCATTTCTATCGAAGGAAATCGGACCTATCAGTTCAGATGCAATGACGGATATCAGTACTTTATCGGCGGAATTGATGCTTCGGTAAAATATGAAGATATAACAGATTGGATGAGTGGCACAAATACTGTAACCATCCCTGCTAAAATTACAGATTTTGCCGTATCCTTGAAAAAGACATCCTCGCAATATGTGCTGGTAGAAATGGATTTGGGTGAAATCATTAATGGCTCTACTGATATGTCAGGCAATCTAACCTCTTCCGATACTAGAATTATAACGAAGAATATGATTCGGATAGAGCCTAAGAAAAATTATACCTTACGTATAAATCCCGGGTATAATTATTCTTTGATAGGATATGGTGAAAATGGACAATTGGTCAATGATTATGGTTGGTCCGACAAAAACATTACTGATTGGTGGAGCGTAAATTTTTTTAGGATAGCATTCAGGCGAACCGATGATGGTGCTATATCTCCCGATGATTTCGCTAAAGTTGGTTTCTCTATGTCGTATGAAGGGGCGTCCGGCACGGAAGAAGACTTTTCCGAATCAGATATACCATTAACCGGAATGATGATATATCAAGACGGACAGAGATATTCTCCGGCAGCACCTTATAAGTCTGTGAATATGAATGATTCGGTATATCTCCCTAACGACAAGTGGGTCAGAGGTACACTTCAATCGGACGGTTCTGTCAGTACTCCGAGTAGTATTCGATTGGTAACTAAGGATATGATAGATATCAGCAATTATAGTATTGTGAGACTGAAAACGGATTCTCGTTTCAAGGCATACCTGATGGGGTACACTTCTTCCGGTACGGTAGTCGGGACTGTGCTTGACGATACATCGGAAGGTGTTTACCGGAGAGAGCCAAATGTGCATTATATCCGTATATCCTTACGCCGCAATGATGGCAATGAAGAAATGCCACCTTGGGAGTTAGGACCATCCATTATTGAGCTATCATTTGAAGAAGGTACATTAACCGGCAGTAATGATGTGGTTCTGAATAACAAGGATAAGGAATCTGCCGTAATCGCTGCATCCATATATTATAATTATAATGGGGATAGATTCGATAACGACACTTCTCAGGTAAATTTTTTCGAATTTGCATTCATAGCAGATACCCATGGGCATGATTCGGCTGTTAGCCGTTTTTTGCGATACAGCCAAAGGTTTGGCTGCATTGATTGCGCCATCCATGGAGGGGATATTGTCAATAAGAGTGTATTAAGTGATTATAATTGGTTCAACCGTTTACAGGAGGATTTTAAGAAACCTTTTCTTGTTGCTCTGGGCAATCATGATCAGTCAAATGCCAACTCTTTACCAACGATTTCTCAGTTATATGACCGGTTTTACAAGCCTTATGTTAAAAAAAACGGAATTGTAATTCAGTCCGGTAAAACTTATTTTTATCGGGATTTTTCGGAATATAAGGTTCGGGTAATTGTACTTAACGCTTGCGAGATACCATCCGATTCCGTTAAGTCCAGCAATAATGGAGCAGATTACTATAAGACTTGCTGTTCTCAGGAACAAGTAAACTTTTTAATCAATGCGTTAAAAGTTGAAAATGAATGGCATGTAGTTATCGTGACACATTATTTTAACACCTTGGTCAGATTTGAAGAAAATCCATTTACAACCGAATATTGGTATGGTAAAACTTTTGATTACACATTTCCCAATGGGCAGTCAGGCGATGTTGTTTTGGATATCCTTACTGCTTACAAGAACAAGACTGCAATTAATAAAACTTATACATATACTGTTGATAATTGGCAATCCGTATTAGGAAGTGTGACAGTTGACATAGATTTCGCCACATACAATGGAACATTGGTTGGCGCATTCGTTGGTCACCAGCATTGTGATACATTCGGGTACCTGAATGGGATACCCGTAATAGCTGTGGCATCGGGAACGACTGATTTGGCGGCAGCCTTTGAATCGGATACTCCACGTATCAACGGAACAAAAACAGAGGATTCATTCAATATTATAGCAATTGATACTGTCAATAAAAAAATAAAGATGGTAAAAATAGGTGCTGATATGACATATAGTATGAATGAGAGAAAATATGTAGCTATCAATTACTAATTTAAATTTATAATATTATGACACTGACTATTATTTCTTTGGTTTTGCTTACCGCATACATAATGTATGCAGTAAAAGTATGTGGAATACCTCACTCTGTCTCCGACACTTACTATCAGTTGGAGAAGCGTAATTATCCTAAATGGCTGTTTCAGTTTGCCATGATTGTTCCGGCGATGTTATTGCTTCCGGCATGGTTGGACTGCTCACCCGAACCGATTCAATTCCTCACTTTCCTATCATGTGGAGGTTTGATGTTTGTAGGGGCAGCTCCCTGTTTCAGATTGGAATTAGATGGCAAGATACATTATACCGCTACTGTCGTATGTGGATTATCTGCCATGCTATGGACTTGCATTGTAGGATTTTGGTATATCCCGCTTTTTTGTTTCATCGTGGCCGGATATATGATATATAGATTTGATAAGCCGGTGTTTTGGATTGAGATAGCTGCATTTGTAAGCACTTATATATCCATATTGGCAGAATGTTTATAATGTAAAACAAATAATTATGGCAGGAAAAACGATTAACGAGCTTGACGCACGGACAATGCCGAACGGTAAGGAGAACATACCCTTCCAGGAAGGGAATACAAACGGAAGATTATCTACCGATGCGTTGAAAAGATACGTGGCACCTGATTTAACACCTTATCAGAAAACCGTAGACGCTGATAAGAAGTATCTGTCTGCCGAAGCTATTGACGATGTGACATCAATATTATAGTTATGAGAATCAATTATCAGTCCGATTTTAAAGTCATAGAGAAAAACCTGAATGGAGACCTGAAAACTCCTTTCCGGTTTACTTATCAGACAGCATTGTCGAAACCCGTTGTAGCCTCTTTCGATGGACACGACTACAAGAACTGTCGCAGGCTGGATGATGGAAGCCTGCTGGTTATTTTTGATAATCATGGCATGCGTCCGGGCAACCTGACGGTCAGACGCGAGTATTACCTTACTGATGCTGATTTTGCTGATAGTATCTGTAACCTTGTATCCATGGAGTTTACAGGCATCGTTCTTGTCAATGGCAAGTCTGACGACAGTACAGGTACAATTGACGTTTATCCTAACTATCAGAAGGGCGATAAGGGAGACCCAATGACATGGGAATCCATGACAGAGGAGCAGCGTACCGAATTAAAGGACTCTGTGGTAAAGGATGTGCAGAATGAGATGCTTTCTTCCTCTCCAATTTCCGACAAGGAATACGAAGATGTATTGAGTGGTTTCCTTTAATCGGAAACCGATAAAGAATAAATTTACGAATTAAAATAAGAATTATATGGCTAAAATTCATAAACTGACCAAAGACGGTCAGACCATTTACCCTGCTACAACCACTGATGCGGTGGTACATCCGACTACGCGTAAAAACCTTACGGAAAGTCTCTCTTTATTGGACAATAAAAACTTATTGTTATCTTGTGTTACTTCGTCCTCTAATCTTATAATTAAGAATGGGGATAATTTAAACAATTGGGAAGACGATAAGATTTTAAACAATGATGGTGATATTGTAAAAAGTAATGGATATTCCACAACAGATTTCATTGAATATGAAGGACAATATGGAGCTTACTCAGCTATAATGTATGAAGCGGCAAGCATTGGGGTTTCTTATCCTCTATTAGCATATTACGATTTAGCATCAAAGAAGCATATCAAATCTTTTTATCTAGTAGGAGGGCAAAGAACAATATTGATACCACCCGGATATTGTGTTAGAGTCTCGACTAAAACTAATTTAAAAAAAACTTTAATTTTTAAAGCCAGCGCAGAATTGGAAACGGTTCCATTTTCTGTGAATGAAATTCCTGATGAGTCTATTGATAATTCGAAAATTAAGAATAAAGCGATTAGTACTGGAAAAATAGATGAAGGATTGTTTTCAAAACTTCAATATTCGGTCGGAATTATATCTAATGAAAATGTTGTTGGCAATGAAATTGCCATTAATTGGACTGATAATTATATATTATCGGCAAATGGACAAATAGTTGAATCAAAGGGTTATTCTGTCAGTGATTTTATTGATTATTCAGGAAATTACGGACAGTATCAAGCCTTAATGTTCTTTCCTTGTATAGATGCTATTAGTTATGGGACTGTTGCATATTATGATAAGGATAATCATAATTTCAAAGTATCATTCCCCGTTTTTGGCGCAGGAAAAACAACAATATTAATACCACCTAATTACGCAGTCAGGCTTGTAACCAATACGGACAGAAAGTCTAATATTATATTGGGCGTATCTACTAAAAAAAGAGAATTACCCGATAACATCGTAACCACTGAAAAACTAGCGGATAAATCTGTAACAAATGAAAAAATTTTAGATAAAAGTATCTCATTTTCAAAAATGAAAGAAGTTGTTTTTGAAGAGGAGAATAAAACAGAAAAAATAACAGCTAGCGAAGAAACTACCGAATTAAAGGAAGGCTTATATTATGGCGGACAATTCCATGAAGAACCGGAAGGTAATTTTTGGACTATCGTTTTCAAACAGGTCATAAATAAGTATGATAGTTTAGATTTGTCCAATTATGTTATAGGTGTTACAGGTGGAGCTATATTGGACAAAAATGGGAATGTTGTAGAAGAGTTCTCTACGGCAAATGGTGGAGATTCCGATTTCCAAGTACCGGTAAATGCTTATAAATTAGCGATGACAATAAATAAAAATTACCCCTATGGAAATTACGTCATTGGAAAGTATAAGGTATTATCTACAAAGTTTTCAATACCTGATTTGGTTTTGCAAAAAGGGCAATCGGGGGAAGTTACTTATAACGGCAATCAATGGTTCGGAAAAAAAATATGTATAATAGGGACATCAGTCGCGTATGGGAGTAACGCGGAGAAAGCTTATGCAAAAATAGCATCTGAAAGATTAGGATTTGAAATTGTACCAGCAGGTGTTCCAGGGTTGGCTATTCATGCAAAAATAGATAATGACCATGGAAGTATAATTGCACCATTAACATACGGCTCTACTTGTCTAAGTAAGGCTGAATATGAAGCTGCAAAACAAGCAGGTGCTACAACAATTACTATTCCCGAAACTCCTAAGCCAACTGACGGAAACAGTTGGAAACCTGGAGATGATAGTAATTACAATTCCTATTACAGAACATGGGAAAATGTTTTTTCTGCTAAAAATGCGGATGTTGATCTATGGGTTTATTCAGTTGTACCCAACAATACAAATTTTGAAAATGCTGATTGGGAAAACTTTAATAAAGACACTTGGAGTTATAACGATGGCAGAGGATTCGCTGAACATAGAACGACTTTTTTAGGTGCGCTGTTATTCTTAATGGACAAGATGTATACACTCAACCCTAATGCAAGAATGGTTCTTGTGTTAGATAGTGCTTTTGAATATGCAAATGGTAAAGCAGACTTTCAAAAAATATCCGAACTTTGGAATATCCCGATAATTGACCTTTGGAAAAAAATTAATACAAGTCCTAAGTCATTGCAAGTTATAAAAAGTAAAAATGGGACAGATAACCATCCAAGCACATTTGGCCAAGAAAGATTGGGAGATATGTTTACCAATGAACTTCTTTTAATATCATAAAAAAATCCCTGCTACCTGAGAAGGCATGCAGGGAAAAAACTTATGCAACAACCTCACTAGGCCTGTTGCTATGAAAAACACATGCAAATATAGTATTAATCTTAAAAACAGACAAAATGAAAGATGTTATTTACAATTTTATCCAGCAGCACATGATGATACACATCGTGTTGATTGCCTTATGTGTCGCCGCTACTATTGGCGCTATGTTCGTTGACCTTGTGACGGGAGTTATGAAAGCCCGTCAGAGAGGTGAGGCAAGGACATCGACAGGTTACAAGAAAACGGCTGTCAAGGCAAAGAAGTACTTCACACCGTTCTTGGAATTGTGTTTTATCGACTTACTATGCTGTGTCGTTATCCCTTTCCCTGTCTTCTCTATGATTTGGACAGTCTATTGCATTTTTTGCGAATTTATATCGGTAAGGGAAAAATCGTGGGAAAAGGCGGAATTGCGCAAAGCTGAAAAGACAATGAGTGTTATAATTGAAAACAAAGAAGATATCGCAAAATTGGCTGCACAGATATTGTTTGAATCCAACAAGAAAGAGGAAAAGAAGGAATAAAAAAGCCGGTATCGCTATACCGGCATAGTTATCGTCATATCTTTTATGAAAAGCAGTATAATTAAATACTGTCGCAAACATACATAAATTATTTAAATATAAAAAATATATAATATGAAATTAAGAGTAGAAAGATTATGGAAGAAACCCGCTTACACGGTGGGCAGACTGTTCGTAGACGGAAAGTTTTTCTGCAACACATTGGAAGATACCGTCCGCGATTTGAGTAATGAAAAGAAGGTATATGGCAAAACCGCCATCCCTTACGGAGAGTATAAGGTGGTATATAATTGGTCTCCCAAGTTTGGCAGAAACCTGCCGCGATTGCTTAACGTCCCTGCCTTTGAAGGCATCTTGATACATCCGGGGAATACTGCCGATGACTCTGCCGGCTGCATACTTGTCGGAAGGAATACGGAAGTCGGGCGATTGACCGAATCCCGATATACCTCCGATAAGCTCAATGTGCTGATAGAGGATGCGCAGAGAAGAGGCGAAAGTATTACAATTGAAATCGTTTAACAATTAAATCTACAATTATGGCATTAAAGGATATAACCGGCAATTTTGCAGCATCCGGCTCCAATCAGGAGTATAAGTTTCAGCCTGCTGCGTCTACATTTGGTTTGCAATTGGTATTCGATACACATCCGTCCAAGGTGGTATTGTATCAGAGTTTGGATGGTGAGAATTGGGTACCGTTTGAAGTCGATTACGGTGTCGGGTCGGTTTGGCAGAAGAACATCGAAGGTGTCATTGGTGAGCAGCATATCAAGATTCAGTGCAATGTTAAGCCTGTCAAGGCATTAATTTTGGAGTGATATGAAGGTTAACACAATATCTTTAAATTCGGTGCGGTTGAATACAATCGCACTGAATCACATTGGCGAAATCCGTTCGGGTGGCGGTGGTTCCAAGCCTTCCCCTATCCCTCAATGGATAAGGGAGCATATCTCATTCTATTATGACATGAGCAAACCGATGGATGTGTATCCTGATGATTTTGGTAAATGGACTAAATCAACAGATAGTACTTTTAAGGTTACATCTACAAATATTACTATAACTAATCTGAAGGCTGAAAAAGTTAGTTCTGTGTATATAGGCAAAGGAGGTAATTTCAAAGGGATGAAAATCCGAGTTAGTGGGTTGGTTGATGGACAGGAATTATATTGGGGGTATTGGAATAATTCGCTTTTAAGGATTCCATCTAATGGGGATTATACACTATCTCCTATAGAGCAGGCTGTCGATAACCTTGGGATAAGAAGTGGGAATATTGTTGGCGATTGTAATATTACGATTGAGATGCTTCCTAGCGGCAAATCTGTCCCCACCAATGAGATACTTAAGGTATCGGGGTATCTACAGGACCTGTCAGGTCGGAAAAGGAATATGAAGTTGAATAACTTTCTCTTCGACATGATGAGCGGTGTAGATGGGTATAAGAATGAGTCGTTTGAGACTGTTCCTGGAAATACTAATATAAAATGGAAGCATCTCTCTTACTACTCGATACAAGGTAAGCCCACGCAAAAAGCTACAGACTTCGGGCTTTACAGGGTTAAAAACAATGCCAATAAATTCCTATACTTAAAATGGAACATAGAAGGGATACAAGAAGGCAATAAGGTCTATTTGGCTCAATATAATAATGAAAGCACAAGAATTGAGTTAACCAATGGTGTTAGCGATATAGCCTTGGATACGACTAATAGCGATAACCCGGGATATGGTTATGTGGTCATTATCTCCGACCAACCCTACTCCACAGACATCACCATTACTCAGATACCCGAATATCCCGGTGCATTAGTGACAGATGGTGTAGATGACTACGGATTGGTAGAGAATTTGAGTAGTGGAGTGAAGATGCTGTTTATGACGGTTAATCCGATGGCGTCTAAAAGATATCTGTACGATCAAAGGAAGGATACTTCAAGTCCTTATGCTTTTGCGATAGTTAATCATGAAGGGATAATAGCATATAATAGTAGGAATACTGACGGTAAGACATATATAGATGGCATATTGAATACAAAGTTAAAAACAGAGGACTTGTTAAACAAAAAACAAATCATAACAATGTTAAATAGTAATGTTTCTGAATCTGTTTCAAAACAACCTGTATTTTGGGGCTCATTAAGCAAAATTGAAAACATGCCTTGCGCCTTCTACAACTCCATAGCCTTCGACTCCATACCAACAGAGGCAGACGGATTCACAGAGCAAGAATTAATTGATTACGTATTAACTAATATAATTGGACAATGAGATATACAATCGTTACAATAGAATGGCTGACCCAACATGGATTGTTGGCACTTCCGACAATGCGGAGCAACGCAGATGGCACTAAAGTAGTGCTGCATGAAGAATTCGTTAACCTCTTTCCAAGGGACTCCTTCCCCACCTACAGAATGGATGACCCCGAATTTGTACAAATCATGGAATCGGAAGAATGGAATCACGAACCGCAACCTTATAGCGCTGATTACATATTGGCTGCATCCGCACAAAACATGGTGGAATCCGCCAAAAAACAGATACAGACATTCAGCCTGACAGACAGCGAATCCTTGAAAGTTAAATCGCTGTATCCCGATTGGGCGGAATATATAGACGAATCCTTATCCAAGGGAATGAAGGTTAATTACAAGGAACACCTGTATAAGGTCCGGCAAGATATCCCTATGGTTTTGGAGAGCCAATATCCCGGCATGGCTACGGCAGCACTCTACGAAGTGGTTGTAGAGACCGCATCAGGCACCAAGGACGACCCTATACCCTATACACCTCCTATGGAGATATTCGAGGGCAAGTACTATACTCAGAATGATGTATTGTATATCTGCACAAGGGACAGCGGTCAGGCTTTGACCCATGACTTAAGCAGCTTGGTAGGGTTGTATGTTAATGTTACAAGCTAAAAAAAACAAATTGAAATGAAATGGCTTCCTTACATATTACTGATTGTACTCGCTTTCGGTTTAGGATGGTTCGCAAAGCCATCCCCCGAAGCAGTTATAGAGGCAAGAACGGATACGGTATTCAGCTCAAGCCTTGTGATAAGAAGGGATACGGTCCCCTACTACCTTCCTACTCCTTTGATTTGCTGGCACACAGGCGATACTATCCATGTAGGTGATACGGTGCTCCCTGTCGAGCAGAAGATATACCGGGACAGTAACTATACGGCTTATGTCAGTGGTTATAACCCGAACTTGGACAGCCTGAAGGTATATCCTAAGACTGTCACGGTTACTAATGATATTGTGCACATACCGAAATGCCCATCAAAAAAATGGGGATTAGGGATTCAGGCAGGATATAGTTATCCGGTGGGGAGTTATGTAGGAATTGGAATTAGTTATAATTTGTTGGTGTGGTAATTTATTTGTATAATTGCAAAAAAATAATAGATGCAAAAGAAATACAATATAATATCAATCCCTTTGACTATAAAAAACCTCACCATCGCCCTAACTGTGATAGGCAGTATTTTTAGTGCTGGTTTTTATTGTGGCAGCATTATTCAAGAATTAAAATCTAATGATAAAATTATGAATTTGCATATAAAGATGATTGATGAAAAGAGTGAGTATGAAAACAAATTACATGTTTTAAGAGAAGAAATATATGAATTAAAGTTGGATGGAATAAAACAAAATAGACATGAAAACAAATAATATTTCAATAATATCTTATCTCGTTGCCGCTGTCTTTGCTATCATGTTTTTCTTTTCCGAATATGGGAATAATGAAATGAGGCGTCAAATAAAAGAACGAGATCAGTGCATAGCGTCATTGGATAGTATAGTGAAAATTTATTTGAATGCGGAAAAAACAGACAGCTCTTATATTTTTAGATTCCCGATTGATCAGTATGGCAATAAGTTAAGCATCAGAGATTTGGATAGTATTAAGATTGCTAACGAATTAATCATTTGGCAACAAGATGCCATTATATTAGCCGCAAAGCAAAAGTACAAATTTGATTATTCCCTCAAAATGGATGGCAATTTATTAAAGGTTAAATTATGGGATAAAGAAGAAAGGAGGTTCAAAATGAAATAGGACACTATACCGAGGATTATCCTCACAACGCTACGAGTAGAAGCGTAGCGATTACTCAAAAATAACAAAAGCAGTTCTTTCGGGGGCTAAGAATTAAAAAAAGCCCCCAACATATCATCATATTAATATTGCCACATAAAAACATGATAAAGCATAAGATACCTGATGTTGGGGGCTAATATCTTCAACATAAATATCTTATGCTTTGTTCATCAAAATCTCATGTTTTATGTGGCGAGGCAAAGATAAGCATAAAAATTAGAAAAAACTATGTGCAAATCAGAAATCTTTGCCAAGATAATTAATATTGTTTCAAAAGAAACCGAAGTGCCTGTAGACCAAATATTATCCTCTGATAAAAACATGGAAACAGTGGATGCCCGGTATCTTCTTGTGTCTCTCCTGTCTGAAAGCGGCATGTACCCTTCACAAATAGCCGTTCATATCCACAAAACCAAACGTGCTGTTAACTACATGATATCAAATTTCTATGAGAGGATGGAAAGTGGGAAAATGTTGAGAATATATTGGGATAATATAAAGAAATCATTGGGAAACAACTGATTTTACATAAGTTACAACATATGTACTTTTGCATACGGTCAATTTTGACCGGGATACAAAATACAAATACTTATGGAAAGAACTTATGTTTTTAATTCAGACGGAGGCAATGGAGGTTCAGGCGGTAGCAAGCTTGACATTACCGCCATGCTTCCCGGAATGTTTGGGAACAAGGGGATAGACCCTAACCTGCTTGCCTTGATGAATAACGGCAACGGCTTTGGAGGACAGGACGGATGGTGGAGCATTATCTGGCTTGTTGTGATAGCAAGTATCTTTGGATGGAACGGCAATGGTGGCGGTTTGTTCGGTGGACGTGGAGGAAACGGAGCTAACGGACTTCCGGCAGAATTGGCAGGAAACGCAGGACGCGAATTGTTGATGCAAGCTATTCAGGGTAACGGTAATGCTATCTCTCAATTGGCTTCTTCATTCAACTGCTCTACCCAACAGGTTCAGACAGCATTGTGCAATGTTCAGAATAGCATTACACAAGTAGGTAATCAGGTTGGATTGTCAACCAACCAGATTATTAATGCTATGCAGTCAGGCAACCAGTCTATTCTTACTCAACTTGCCGATTGTTGCTGCAAAACGCAAACAGCTATTGAAAGACAAGGCTATGAAGGACGTTTGCAGAATTGCGAATCAATGAATGCCCTTACCAATACAATGAACAACAATGCATTGTCATTGCGTGACGGTGCTACTGCAAATACGAATGCTATCCTTGCCAAACTTGATGCAATTCAAAATCAGGCATTACAGGACAAGATTGCATCTCTTACTGCGGAAAAGGCTACTTTAACAGCCGAAATATCCCAGCGTAATCAGAACGCCACTATCCTGAGTGCAGTAGGACAACAGATTGCTCCTTTGGCAGCCGGATTGCAGGCACTACAAGGAGACGTAGATAAAATCAAATGCAAGCTCCCCAATACTGTGAGTGTTCAATACCCCAATTTAACCGCTATTAATACAGATTGTTTCCGTGCAGCCGCCTACGGTGCATATATGGGTGACGCTGTATACGGACGTAGTGGATGTGGTTGCAACAACTACTGGGGTTAATCCGGTAAGAAAGGAGGTAGATATGTGGCCTAACTTTTTTACAGGATTCCCATCCCTATTCCCATCAATCGGAAGAACAAATTTCAACACTCTTCCTACGGTGGCTGTGACCGTCGGCACGGAGAATGTTACTTTGGAACTTCCTAACCACGCATTCCGTAACAGGGATTATGTTGGAGGATTCTATATCAGCCTCCGTCAGGCTATACCTGCCGGCACGACTGCAACTCTTCCGATACTGATAGGGACTAATGGGGACACTAGACCGTTGATGGCTTATAACAATGAGCCTGTAACTGTTGAAAACTTAGCCGGAACAGGCATCTATGAAATTCACTATAACAAGTACACCAACGAATTGTATCTTGTTAATGGTGGATACAGACCGACAACGGCTCCGGCTCCTACAGCAGAAACAGCTTCTTTAAGGAGCAAGTAATAATTAACATGGAGTTTTGTGGTGATTTCCAAAATGGAAATAGCCACACTCCTTTAAAATCAAACAATCATGTTTCAGAACTTACGAGTAAACAGTACATTATATCTTCTTCATAGAGGTGCAAATCCAAGTTTGGAGTGTGGGCAGGTCGTTAATGTAAGCCCCATAAAAACCATATATAAGACTGTTCCCAACATGCCTTATCCGCAGCCGGTACAGGTTATTGATTTTGTCGTGAATATAAACGGACAGAATGTCAATTTGCAAGAGATACCGGCTAATGCCAATATTGCCGATGATATTAAGACAGGGATGCTGATTACAGGGTCAAGAGACGAAATGAATACTGAGGTCCTTACCATGAAACAGAAAAGTGAGGATGTCCTAAAAAGTGTGGAATATCATCAGAACTTTCTTAGGGTATGTGACCAAATGCTTGCCATGCTGAACCCTGAATTTGCAGCCAAGCAACAGCAGGAGCAGGAAATATCCGCATTGAAAGGGCAAATGTCCAATATGGATAAGAACATGCAGGAAATGAGCAAAAATATGGCTGACCTCATTGCACAGAATCAGAAGTTAATGGAACAGCTCGGAGTGGTTGAAGCATCTAAAAACAAGAAATGATTATGGGAATGTGGGAAATATTAGAAGAAGGGCGTGACGATTACGGACGCGGCTTCGGTATGAGAGGTGACGAAGTGGAGGAAGCCTACAAGGAAGGCTGCCGCAAAGGTTACGAAAAAGCCATGAGAGAGATGCGCGGAGAGATGGGTTTCCGTGATGGTGGAAGAAGTTATTCAGGTGGTGGAAACTCATCCGGCATGGATGAACGCAGATACCCCGGATACTTTCCTGAATATCCGCGTATGGATGAAATGGGCGAACGCAGACGCAGACGCTCTAACGGTGAATTCTATTAATAACAGGAGGGGTGAAACGCCCCTCTTTTTAAATTAAGGCTATGGAACAAAGATTAGATACATATAGCAAATTCCCATCAGGAATGCAAGAATACCTGGAATCATACGGATTCCATTTCAGTAAAAAACTTTACGAATGGGCTGTTTCAAAAATGAAAGTGAAAGACGAGGCAACAGGCAAGGAAAAGAAACTTGACCCTTGGAGTAAAGATGAGGTGGACGATATGCTCAAAGCAAACGGAATTACCATCGAACACGACAAAGGATATGACGTTGCCTATGTTGCAAATATGTTGAAAGCGGATTTTTTCAAAAAATCATTGGTTGACGAAGCACATTTGTGCAAACACATAAAGTGCTACCTTGATGATATTGATGGGGACCCTTGCAGGGCGTTTGATGAATTCTTTGCCACCTGCATCGGTAAAGGAGTTCCTGTAATTTGGTCTGATGTTATATGATTGTTCAGGAGTTCTACATACCGAAATATGGGGATTGGCACGTCAAGGTGTATTATGCGGTACACACTTATTGGGCTAAGGAAATCATTACCGACCTATACCGTATAGGATGCAGGGGGGATTCCCTCAAACGTGCGTATCGCAACCTGACGGAAGGCAGGATGAATACCGGACTTACCTATTCGGACTACAGGAGAAGAGAAACGGTAATGGTGCTCTCTTTGACTTCTACCCCCGAACAGTTTCAAAATTCGTGGGACCACGAAAAAGGTCATTTATGCCGGCATATTTCCAAGGCTTTCGGAATTGACCCTTATGGAGAGGAAGCACAATATCTCAGCGGATATGTCGGTCAGAAGATGTTTCCTGTTGCCAAGAAATTCTTGTGTGAACATTGCAGAAAGGGAATGGAAAAATAATAATCGAACAGAAGCGTTCTTTGACTTGTTGGAATTACCGCTAAATTTAAAGTGTTAATAGCCATCTTTGGTATTGTCATATTGATATAATTGCCTATATTTGCGTCATATAGGAGTACTGGTATGTACAACAGCATTATCTTGCACTATAATAAGGAATTTACAGGAATACCGTAATTAGATATCCTTCTGTAAATATTAGTATTATTTTCTTGTACTATGAATAAGGTAATTAATATTCCAAATGCGGATAGAGATGAACGGATAGGTAGTGTTTTTAACCATTTATTTTCTGTCATTTTTGCGAATGAACAAATAAGGGATAATGATGTTCCTGTTTGGGATTTTTCAAAAACCTCATTTTTCCATCCATTTTTTTTGTTCCCATTTGCCATATATAAAAGCAAATGTAAGAACGTACAGTGTAAAAATGTGGTTGGGTATATGAAAAACTATTTAGAATGTGTTAAGTTCTTTGATATGCTGACGATAAAAGATGACATGGATCTAAATAGTGCGTTGAAAGAATATTTAGGGAAAAGTTATATCCCTATATGTCGCTTTAGTCGATTGAATAAGAATATAGATTCAATGCAGACCATTATTCAAGGAGTTATTGAAAAACAGAAAAATTTAGATTTAAAACTTAAAACTCCACTTTCGTATTTGATTAGTGAGTTAATTTGCAATATAAATCAACATTCTGATAGTGATTATGGTTATATATATACGCAATATCTGAAACGTGAGAATTGTTTGGATATATGCATTGCTGATGATGGAATAACAATTTATGGAAGTTATGTCAAGTCACAAAAGATGCTTGATAAGATAGGTGACAATGAAGCTGAAGCATTGAAATATGCAAATGAAGGATATTCGACTAAAGATCTTCCCGATGCTGAAAGTAGAGGATTTGGTATATCATCTACTAAAAGTATGATTGTGGAAGGTCTTGGAGGAGCATTCTTTATGTTATCAGGAGGAGCATTTCATAGGCATGATGCATCTGGTGGAAGTGATTATGTAAAATTGCCTGATACTATTAATTGGAATGGCACGATTATACTTATGAGAATACCATTGACAGTTAGTGAAGAATTTGATTATACGAAGTATATAAAATAGGAGGTATTATGAAAGAAATAATTAAGCTTCATGATCTATTAGGATCTGAAATACGCTCACGTTCTAATGCTGAAATTTTACGAGAAAAAATAGCAGAGCATAGTGGTTCTATAATTGATTTAAGCGATGTTTCTTTTATTTCAAGATCATTCGCTGATGAACTATGTATCTTAGTAGAAAAACATATTATTCAATTACACAATGCCAGTGGTGTTGTGCAAAATATGCTATCTGTTGTTTCTGAAAGTAGGAAGAAAAAAAGAGTTAGAAAGACTGATGATACTAAAATAAAAGAATTTGATGATATGGAAAGTTTGACATCTTTTCTGGCTACAATTTGATAAGAATGTATTTCTAGGCATATCTATTGAAAAATATTCACCGAGAACTTAAAAGGCAAATATCAATAAAGTCTTGTTGATTCAAAATAAATCAGAGCGGTAATTCCCAACGGTTTTACCGCTTTTTTTTATGCTAACATAATATGAAAGATGAGAAGTTGAACATATTGCTTGAGCAATCGGATGATATTCCTCATTGGGTATTCTGCCAACTGCTAGCCATGATACAATGGAACGTTTAGAGAGGTGGATTTGTAAAATGATTCCCTTTGTTGTTTTGATGAAGGTGGCTTTGTTGTGCGGCTAATTGAAGTTTATGGGATATTTGGGATGAACTACCTATCATTTGATTATCCATAGCTTGTTAGTGTGAAGAAAAGGGGACCACCCGATTAAGAATGATCCCCCCCCAAAAAAAATGGTTACTTTATAAGGACTCGCATTTGAAAACCCCTAAATCTTCAGTTTAGCGGTAGTTCACAAAGTGAATGCTGCTACTGCCCGCACCCTGTAACTGTAGCACTTGTTGCCGTTGCTCGTCTGCCCACTGAAGAAGTGTACGTACCAACTGAGGCTGAGACTGTACTCTGTACTGGACCAATACCATGTGGAGGATAACGGTTCTTTGCCTATGTACCTCAGCACATCGTTTATATTATCTTGATAATGAGCCATTAAATTAAGCTGTCCTAATGATGGGATATATTCGTCATCTTTCAGCAGATTAGACAGTTTAGGATTTCGCTCAATCAGTTGAGCAGTGTTACGCTGTCCATTCATATCAAATAATGCATCACATTCACGCCCATAATAGATTTGATTTCCAAATTCCTCTCGGCTGTCATTGTCAAGCAGCTGAACATCCTTATGCTCCGTCAACGAGATGGCAAACGATACGTCTTTGTGCTTTAGTCCGATGTATCGTACACAATCTTTGAAGTTATCGCCGGTAAACGGTTCTGCATGTCCGTCTTCGTAGATTAGATACAAGCCGTTGGTCCACTCTGCCCTGTCTTCTTTAGTCGGCATCATAACCGATTGGCGTAAATTTTCAATGTTAACCTTCATCGTCTTATTGTTTTTAGATTATTGCTCAATACTTTTTTCCATTTTTGTTTTCTCTCAATTCATTGTATCTCATCTTCTGATTGATGTGCCATGTGAGGTCTATGTCCAAATGGTTGGCAAGCCCGAAAATAGCCAATAGCATGCCATTTAATTGCTTTTCTAATGGATAGTCATATTCATACGCATATCTGATGGGAATTGTGGATATAGCGTATATACTTTCTGTAAAGGTCTCATCCTCGCAACTTTCCTCTGCCTCATATAACATTTCTTCCGTAAAATCCTCGATGTCTATCTTACGCAATCCGCACAAATCAAGCAGGCGTATAGCTGCATCGGCAAGTTCATCGGGAAGTGTATCTTTTACATTCTTTTCAAAGGAATACTTAAATCGCTTTTCTTCTTCCACTAATGCAGGATAGCAATTATAGTCCATTTCAAAACGTGATTTACATTTCTTTCCTAATCTTCCCTTTCTATCTGCCTCCACAGCTTCCATAAGCTCGGATATAACTAAACAAAGGTGGTGTTTATTACTCAATTCCTCATCGTGAAAACCGTGTTCACAAGCGGTTTTATAAGCGCGATCGCGCAATTCGTTTAAATTAATATTGTTCATTTCCTTATTCCTAATTTGATTTCTTCGTCCTTGATTATTCTCCAATCTTATCGGTCATACCGTTCCTTATTTATCCACATCTTTGCGGTTCCAAGAGCTGGGTGATGTAAACAATGTCGTTACGATATGGCACATGACAGACGCATTTTTCTATCTCATCAAACCTATTCTCCATGCATCTGTGACACTTGCTTACCAAAATTAAGGTAAAAATGCCAAAGTACAAAAATTTAATGGGGCAAGTACGGATTTAAATATTAATTCTGCTGTTTCCATACTTATTTAATCATAATCAATAGCTATTGCAGTCCAATAGAATATCACGCAATATAACACATATCCGAGTAATCTTTCGCAAGTTTGCGAAGGTTCTAATCCTGTAATAAAGTCCCACATATTATACTCATATACACAAATTAGATATGATATGATGACAGATGCCAATACATATGTGAATTTTCTCATAATCATATAAGTTTTAATGCTTCCTGTAATCCTGCTTCAAGTGCTTCCTCGTAGGTGACATATACTTTATAGCCATTCCCTTTGTTTATTTCGTTCTCCATCCAGTCGTTTTCTTCTGTTGGAACATTGAAATCACAAAAAGAAAGCTTCCATCTTTTTCCAATAACAGGTTCTACATATACATACACACCTCTTATTTCACGCAGCCACTTTTGTGCAACGGATTGAGTAGGATAGGAACATACTTTTATTGGTAGCTCGCTATTTGTTCTACGGGTACCATATTGTCTACCATCTTCAATATTAATAGCAATCATACATGGCTCATTAAAGCCTTTCTCTCTCAGCAGCTTCGCAGTCTCTAGTGTTACAAGTTCTTCGGTCATAACTATTTTTTGTTTAATTCATCCAACACTTTCTTTACTAATTCATAGCGTGGTAATTGCCAATCCTTCGCAATATCATCTATTTTATCATCATAATGATTGTCGTAAACATACTGATTTAAGTTGTCAACAAACCCATCACTATCAAGTCCTTCGTCACAATCATCATACATATCAAGTTCATAGGCTAACTTGGAGCATTCACTGTGACTTACCCAATCATAAACACGACCGTCATAAACATTGGTCTGTCTGTTATATTTTTCTCCAACGGAAATTACTTCACCGCAAAAATCGCACCTGTGCTTTTTGCGAGCGACAGGAGTCTCATTTCTTAATACTTTCATAGTTATCTACTCTTTAAAACATTAGCAAGCATATCTTCACAATGCAGCTTATAAGTATGGGCAAACATTTTCAAAGTAACAGGCTCAAAGTGAAAATCTGCCTGTTTCCCTTCTACAACAACAGAAATATATAATTGTCCATCGCAAAAGTCAATATATGCTTCACCACCTCCATCCCCTTTAATGGAAAAGGTTTGTGTCTGTACACTATCCATTATCTACCTCCTTTAAACATAACGTTTAGTAATAGTACCGGATGAACGATACCTATGCCAAACTATATTTACAAATTGAATACTAGTAAGATAATCACAAGCCTTAAAAACTTGTCCTACATTGTATAAATATGGTCTTTTTTGAATTTTTCTTTTTATTCTTGCTTTCATAATTCTTCCTTAGTTTTAAAATACTCTATCAGTTCGTTTACGGTAGCCTTGTGATAATTGTCAATCTCAAAATCATTAGGCATCCCATAGAAATCCATTCCAGACAAACCTCCATCAGAGCCATCCCGGTATATACCCCAATCGCCCTTACCATTAGTGAATAATTGATTGTTGTTTGTATCATCCCTTAATGCAGCGATAGCCAAGAAAAGTTCTTCGTTGGTTCCGCAATCAATGCAATCTGCAAAATCCCATATACTTCCAAACATCCATTGACTAATACAATCAAATCCATCGTATACTACGCCAATACAATCATAGAAATATAAATTACGATTTTTATATCCCAACTCCTCCAACTCCTTCCGAAGTTCCGGTGTATTTTTGCGTATAAAGCACGGTGTTGTAAATCCCATAGTTATTCCTCCTTCTCTATTTTTACTTTTCCGCGGTTAACAAAGCCATCACAGTTCATCAAAGCACAAAGACAGATGGCATATTCTTCCTTTTCTGACTTACTGCAAATGCGCAACAGTGAGCATTGGTTGCATGGGACATTTTCACTCGTCATCTCATGCAACACTCCATTTATTATTATTCCGTTCTTTACTTTCATATATTTAATCTATAAACTCTGTGTTACCATTTACTTGCGCTTCCTCACATACCTTAACCACAACATTCCCATTTGGCTTTATCCTGCATTCATGAATTTCCCTTGTTTCAATAAGCGTGAAGGAAGTATGTGAGTTATTGGAGTATAAATACTCTCCATCCCAAGTCCATATTCCTCCGTATATATCCTTGAATACGCCAACATTAGGATTCAATGTTTGTAATACGGCTTTACGTCCTACATTGGTCATGGCAACAAATCCGCTATGTGTTGGATTCATTTCCTTTACTTCCTCATACAAAGAATTGTCAACCTGTTTTAGCCACAAAAGGAATTTCGGTATTTCCTTTTCTTGATAATTTGTTATTATTCCACCGAACAAGGCACGAGGTTTAAATTTTAGGATTTGATTTGATACAAATTCGGCATTAAAATGCTCTCGTTTGATAATTGGCTTTATATTCGTAAAATAACCGCCTCCATTCACAAATCCTATATTTTCATTCAAATTCAAATACGAAATAGGAATATATACTAAATCCATAAAGTATTCCAGCTTTTTGGGTTGCGTCAGTTTTGATTTATATACATCCTTATGTTTTTCTTCAAATTCCCTTATCCATGTACTGAACTTGTTTGCCAATCTTGAATATCCTACAACTCTATTTCTACTTCCATAAGGACAATTATTGTCAAAAGCAACACAATTGCCTTTTGCATACAACTCGCATTTTTCGGGGCATTCGCAAGAAATAATATGACCTATTGCTTTTTCTGATTTCTTTTGTTTGAATAACGAATTTGCTGGATTCCATACCCACGCATAAATTTCTTTCTTCATATTCAATCTCCTTTCCCTTTAATCCGTTCCAATACATCCTTGTTGGCTTCGAGTATCTCATCAAAAGAAGGAATTTCTTTCCAATGAGTAACATCCCAAGGTTCGAATGTTTCATAAGCGTAATTGTCATTCCAGAAGCATATATTGCTATCTTCTTCTATATCATAACATGCAATCCTAATAACACCATCTTTAAGTCTTATTAATACAAGATTTCCTTCTTCCGGCAACCGTTCCTTAACACTTATCCACGGTGATTGCTTGTACTGCCATTCAGCACCGGCAATAAATGATTCATAACTCTGTTTATGCACTCCATTAATAAATCCACTTATTGTGCCTTCGGTATCACATATTTCAAAATGTGATTGGTGCTCTCTTGCCGCTTCTTCCACTGTCTGTTTCATAATTTAATCAATTAGGGGTGATGTGGTTGAATGTTAAATTCGTTTTCTATAAATCTCTGTAACTTATGGGCACATTCCGAGCATAAGTCGGCTTCTTGGATGAATATATCTTCCCTTCCACCAACGGAGCCACCATCCCATTCGTCTATCTTGAAATCTAATCTCGCATTACGGAAATACGATGGCTGTATCTCTCTTCCGCAAGCATCACATATTATCGTTACTTTTTTCATATCTGTTCTGATTTGAATTAAAACTCTTTTCTCATCCAACAAAGTATTTCATCATCATCTACATAACGACCATACTTTACTTTCCATTTCCACTTATTATTGTGATGCCCCTTCCAATATTCACGATAAGCGATGTCATATCCCCGGTGTTTGTAAAAGATGATATAGTCATGAGTAGTAGCTACTATAGTTTCTTCTCCTACCGATTCCGTATTTTTCATTATATCCTCTGGCATAATACAAGGAGGAAAATACATCATAGGAAATAGACTTTTAAACCATTCCGCACCGGATTTGAAAATATCTACTACTCTTGGTCTGAATATATCTTTTGCCAAATGAATTTTGTATCTTTCGTAATATTCCTTTGCTGCTTCTTCTAACTTCTGTTTCATATATAATTCGTTTTACTTTAAATACTTATCTATATAATACTCACGAGATTTGCATTTTACAATATGGTAATCTATCTGATATGTATTACATGTTAAAGAGTTGTTGATAGCAATTTCTTTGTTTGAATACACCATATCAATACATGTTTTTGGAAATGGATGTCCTTTTATCCATTCTTCAATATCATCATACCACTTGGGTATAAGGGCATGAGGTTCAATGATGTTCATGCTTATTCCTATGAGTTTATTTTTTCTTTTATTCAGTATGTCAATTCTATGATAGCAAGAACTAAGCTGATGGTTGATGTCGTTTCGGATACTTTCTATGCGTTCTGTTTTACTCATATTTATTCTGATTTACATTAATTCAATTATAACCTTCTTAAAATTAACACATAAAGGTATTGCCGACATACCCCCATTGCAATCCAACTGTCTTAAAGAGGGAACAACCTCTCCGTCATCATCAATCTCATAGTCTGCAATATAGGCTAACTTCTTCACTTCGGGGACCAATATCCTTTCATTACAAACCTTTCATGGGTCGAAACTGTTATACAAACCTTGCTTCCAATAGGGAATCCTTGGTTGGATTCGATGTATTCCTTTTCCAACTGTTCCTTTTCGCCATTCAATTCTTTTAACTTTAAATCGATGGCATCTCTTTTGCTCAGAAATTCTTCCTTATTCATGTTTTTGTCATTCTAATTGATTCTAACATACTTACCTGCTATATTACAAGTCCTTAATATCTCCGCATTATCCTCGCCAAAAGCGATTAAGATGGAACCACAACCGGGTGAATCTCCACGAGTCCCGTCCGGGCGAAAGAAACGAATCCTATTGCGCAAAAACTTCATCGCCGTTGCTTTTTCAAAAATTATGTCTTGAAACATTTTTGAGTCGCAACGATTGAAAAGTAAAGCGATACCGTTTCCATGCTCTGCCATTCTGCTGATGAATTTTTCAATTAGAGGTCGGGAATAAGGTGGGTTTAGCCATACACGGCCTTTCCATTCCTGTTTTAACCCATCGACGTTTTTGTTATACATCACCTTAGCTGTTTGCCATAGTGGGTTGACCGGGGCACACGGATCTAAATCAAATTCACCCAACGCTTCTATAATCTCCTTCGGCGTATACCATTCATCGGTAGCGCATGCTGACCGTTCAAATTGTGTATTCATTCCTGATCTGTTTTACTCTAATTGTTTATCGAAAATCTTAATACATTCAAATAAATACTTTGCCACTGTTGGATTTACTGCGTTGCCGATACTTCCAACTCTGTGTGACCAATTGGGAAACCCATCATCATTTCTAACAGTGCTATGCGCTGGGATTTCAAGAATCCTTTTTGCACAAGTATATCCGACACTCGTATCTGATGTCCACTGTTTAAATATCGAGTTAATGCTTCTACATTTGCATACGTCGCTTTGTAATCCGATTTCGTTGGAGTAGGCAATAAGGTAAAGTCTTTCCCTTTTGTGCGGGTATCCAAAAGCGTAGTTTGATATACATTGCCATTCCGCATCATACCCGATTTTGGAAAGGTCGCATAAGACTTGTTCGAAACCGGAAATAACGAGAGCTGGCGAATTTTCAATGATGACGTACTTAGGTCTAACCTCCCGTACAATTCTATACATCTCACTCCATAAGCCGGATCGTTTCCCTTTAATACCTTCACGCTTTCCGGCAACGCTGATGTCTTGACACGGAAATCCTCCACTAATGATGTCCACATATCGGAGTCCGGTTGTTTTTGTAATATCTGTGTATCTTTCTGCATGAGGAAATTTATTTTTTAATATTTCACCTTGAAATTTTTCAATCTCACAATTCCACAAAGTGTCAATTCCTGCCATTTCAGCTCCTAATTCAAAGCCGCCAATGCCACTAAACAGGGAACCGTGAGTCAATTTACTTTGCTTCATTTCTTTCTCTATTTTAATTAATTACTTCCGCTAAACCTCCTTAAGCTCTCCATTGACTAGCATATACCATGTGTCAGCCTTAACCTTTTCCCCGTCAACTTCAAACGCCTTGACCTCCTTAATCGGGTAGGTATTACCGTTCCATTCTCCACGTTCTGCGAGGACTATCCAGCAACCTATAGCTCCCTTAGCCTTACACCCGTATCCGGCAGCAAGAGCAATGCTATCCTTGCCTGTGGCTGATGCTGCACCTTGGTCGCCTGTGGCTGATGCTGCACCTTGGTTGCCTGTGGCTGATGCTGCACCTTGGTTGCCTGTGGCTGATGCTGCACCTTGGTAGCCTGTGGCTGATGCTGCACCTTGGTTGCCTGTGGCTGATGCTGCACCTTGGTCGCCTGTGGCTGATGCTGCACCTTGGTTGCCTGTGGCTGATGCTGCACC
>OODU01000051.1_pt1 | contig 123299 bp, 109 predicted proteins | sample 1671171 | NCBI WGS metagenome assembly OODU01 (sample SAMN06348129, study PRJEB24527) | human gut metagenome | biome: human gut; feature: ankylosing spondylitis patient; material: feces | host: Homo sapiens | place: China | collected 2015-10
TGGACCGTCGATGTTTTGGTAATGCCAGCGAGCGGTCACCAGAGCGAACAAATTGGCATGAAAAGAGGACGGCATAGACCTTCTGGTCATGCCGTCCTCTTTGAATGACAAGTTGTCGCTCTGGTGCCCGCGCAGCGTCGGCTGGTCCGCCGTTCGTTAGAACGGCGGAACGAAGGGCAGCGTCGAGTAGTTACGCGGTTCGTAGAACCGCGTAACTACCAAACTACATAAGCTCGCAGACAGCTGCTGCGAAGGCAACGGGGTCCTCGGGGAGGATGCCCTCGACCAGCAGGGCCTGATCGTAGAGCAAGCCGGAGTACTGCTTGATCTTATCGGCGTCGCCTGCCTTCTGGGCAGCGACAAGCTTGTCAAAGACCGGGTGCTTGGCGTTGAGCTCGAGCACGCGCTGGCTCTTGGGCATGCCGTTGGGCGCGCCCTCGGGCCCCTTCTGGAGCACCTTCTCCATCTCGAGCGAAAGCGGACCCTCGGTGGTGATGCAAGCGGGGGCATCGGTCAGGCGCGCGGAGACGGCAACTTTCTCGACCTTGTCACCGAGCGCCTCCTTCATAGCGCTAAAGAGGTCCTCGTTTTCCTTGGTGGCGTCCTCGGCCTCCTTCTTCTCGTCCTCGGTCGCCAGATCAAGATCGCCAGTCGCGACGTTCTTGAGCTCCAGGTGACGATCCTCGACCTCGGGCTCGGCACCGTCGGCAACGGCCTTCTCGGCAGCCTCGCGGGCGGCGTCGTCTTCGTAGATCTTAGGCATATCGGCGGCAACGTACTCACGCATAGCCTGGAACGTAAACTCATCCACATCCTGCGTCAGCAACAGCACGTCATAGCCGCGCTCGAGCACGCCCTTTACCACGGGCATCTTGGCCAAGCGCTCACGCGAGTCGCCGGCGGCGTAGTAGATGGCCTTCTGATCCTCGAGCATGCCCTTGGCATACTCGGCCAGGGTAATCATCTTCTGCTCCTTGGCAGACCAGAACAGTAGCAGGTCGGCGAGCTCATCGGCCTTCATGCCATAGCTCGAGTAGATGCCGTACTTAAGGCCGCGGCCAAAGTTCTCAAAGAACTTCTCGTAGGCCTCGCGGTCGTTGTCGCGCATGTCCTCAAGATCGGCAGTGATCTTCTTCTCGACACGCTTGGCAATGGCCTTGAGCTGACGGTTCTGTTGCAGCGTCTCACGCGAAATATTGAGCGTCACGTCGGCAGAGTCCACGACACCGCGCACAAAGTTGTAGTAGTCGGGCAGCAGGTCGTCGCACTTCTCCATAATCAGCACGTTGGAGCTGTAGAGCGCCAGACCCTTCTCGTAATCCTTGCTGTACAGATCGAACGGCGCGCGGCCCGGCACAAACAGCAGGGCGTCGTATTCGAGCGTGCCCTCGGCGTGGAAGCTGATGGTGCGCGCCGGATCGTCAAAGTCGTGGAACGTGGACTTGTAGAACTCGTCATAGTCCTTCTGCTCAACGTCGGAGCTGCGCTTTTTCCAGATCGGCGTCATGGAGTTGATGGTCTCGAGCTCCTGGTAGTCCTCGTACTCGGGCTTATAATCGTCGCCAGCATCCTCGGGCTTGGGCTTCTGGCGGCTCTTGGACACCATCATCTGGATCGGGTAGCGCACATAGTTGCTGTACTGCTGAATCAGGCTCTTGAGACCCCACTCGGTCAGGAAGCGATCGTAGGTCTCGGCCTCGCCGTCGGCGTCGAGCTTCTCGTTCTCGCGCAGCGTCAGGATGACATCGGTACCGTGCTCGGCGCGCTCGCCGTCCTCGATGGTGTAACCCTCAAGACCATCAGACTCCCACACGTGAGCGGTGTCCTCGCCATAGGCGCGGCTGACAACCTTTACGTGGCTGGCAACCATAAAGGCCGAGTAGAAGCCCACGCCAAACTGGCCGATGATATCGACATCCGAACCCTGCTGCTCGGCGTTCTCGGTCTTAAACTCCTCGGAGCCGGAATGGGCGATGGTGCCCAGATTGCGCTCGAGCTCCTCGGCGGTCATGCCAATGCCGTTATCCGAGATGGTAATGGTGCGGGCGTCCTTATCAAAGGAGACACGAATGGCCAGGTCGCCCTGGTCGAGTTTGACACTCGGATCCTGAAGGCTCTTAAAGTTGAGCTTGTCGACGGCATCGCTCGCGTTGGAGATAAGCTCGCGCAGGAAGATTTCCTTATTGGTGTAGATGGAGTTGATCATGAGGTCGAGCAGTTTTTTGCTCTCGGTCTTAAATTGACGCATGTGCAGTCCTTTCGCGCTACCCCCGTCCGCAAAAACGGCCCGGTTGCCCGAGCCGCATCGCAGACCTGCTATGTTCAGACTTAGATTTTATAACCCATTAGCGCGCATATATACATACGGAATCGAAAAACTGTATGTCCAAACGCTCCGATGCGCCAATTGCCAAGGAGTGTCCCCGACTGCCGGCAGGAAAGGAACGTCCCTATCTGCCATCTACGCGCTTGGCCATCCAAGCATGGGGCTGGCCCTTGTCTTCGTAGTCCACCGGCGCAATCTGCGTGTAGCCCGCCTTGGCATAGAGCGGCAGCACGTATTCCTGCGCATGCAGCTTAATGAGCTTGGCGCCGGCATCACGCGCGCACGTATCACTGGCCTCGACAATCTTGCTCGCCAGACCGCGACGGCGCATGCTCGGCAGCACGGCCACGCGCCCCATAATGTAGGTCTCCCCCGCCGCGACGCCTTCGTCCAAGTCGCACGCCGGCGACACCGGAGCCTCTGCGTCAGCCGCGCGCTCAAGCTCTTCGGGAAACACGCGCGAGCAACCGGCAAGCTCGCCGTCTACATAGAGCGTCACATGGATGCAGTTCGGATCCTCGTCGATAGCGTCGAACTCATTCTCGTAGCCCTGCTCGTCCATAAAAACGACGCGGCGCACCAACGCCGCGTCATCAAAGCATCCCGTCTTAAGTTGGATATCCATGGCTGCCCTTTCATTCAATGCGAACGTTAGGGACGGATTTTAGCGAAAATGAGCTCCGCGCACGCTAAACTTCGCGCGAGCCTTCGCCAGGCAGTCGTAATGACCCACATTATGGGCATCGCTCGCGATGAAGCTGTACAGGTTCTGATCGAACAGGCGCTGTGCCGGCTTTTTCTCGCGACCAAAGCGACCGCCGGCAATAAAGTCCGCCGAAGCCTGCAGCTTGCAGCCCATATCGACCAGGCGCTCCGCCACGCTTACATCCTTTTGAACCGCACGATAGCGCTCAGGATGAGCGATGATCACCTGGTAGCCACGGCACTGCAAATCGTAAATCGTGTTCTCGTACTCTCTAAACGCATACGCATCGGCATGCGTCGAAAGCTCGAGCAGAAACTCGTTGGTCCCATCGAAATGCAAGTGATCCGCGGCATCGATACCAAGCTCAACGAGCTTTCGATGGTTGACCTCGAAGCCCATCTGGAGCGGAAAACCGTCAGCGTTATCGCGCAGCAGCTCAAAGGCATCCCACATCTTGTCGTAATCAAAATAGGGATCACGGCAGTGAGGAGTGCAAACGATTCTGGTTACACCGGCCCGCTTGGCAGCCTCGAGCATCGCCAAGCTCTCTTCGAGATCGGCGGCGCCGTCGTCTACACCCGGCAAGATATGGCAATGAATGTCACGCATAGGTCAGCCTTAATCAACTAAACGTTTGCTCGGTTGGTGAAGATGCCCTTTTTGGAAGTGCCCTGATCGTCGGAGCCCTTCTTAACCTTCTTACCGTCCTTGGTGTAGTAAGAATAGTAGTACTCGCTGGTCTCGGTCTCACAGTAATTCATGACGGTACCGATGAGCTTGACCTTCTCGGACTTCTTAAGCTGACCGATGGCGTTGAGCGCCTCCTCGCGCTTGGTGAAATCCTCACGCACGACAAAAAGCGCACCGTCGGTCAGACTTGCGATCTCGGCAGCATCGATGAAGGTGCCGACCGGGGGAGCATCGAAGATGACGTACTGGAACTTGGCGGACAGTGCCTTTACCAGCTTGGCAAAGCGATGGGAGACGATGATGTCGGCAGGATTGGGAATGTGCGGCTCGGCATCGAGGAAGTAGAAGTTCTTCTGACCCGTCTCGACAATCGCCTGGTCGATAGAAACCTGCTCGGACAGGACTGCATAGAGTCCGCCGCGGGAGCGGACGCCGAGCATATCGGCAAGGGACCTGAGACGCATATCAGCCTCGACCAGGAGCACGGACTTGCCGCTCGTGGCGATTGCCTGAGCAAGGTTAATGGAAACCGTAGACTTGCCCTCGTTGGGAATCGAGGAGGTAACGGTGATGGTGCGAATGGGGTCATCCACGCTCGCAAAGCGGATGTTGGCCAGAAGGGTCTTGGCGGCATTCTGTACAACGAGCTTATCGGTGTTCTTTGCCTTAGCCATGCCTATTTACCACCTTTCATAGCCGGAATTCGGCCAACAACGGGAATACCCAGGAGCTCTTCTGCCTCTTCGGCACCGCGGATGCGGGTATTGAGCATGTCTGCCAAAACGACATAGGCAACTGCGATAAAGATACCGGCGAGGAACGCGACGGCAATATACAGCGTGCGCTTGGGGCCGCTGGGGGCTTCGGGGGTCTTAGCCTCGTCGATAACGTTGATGCTCTGGGCAGCGCCGACGTTCTGAGCGACCGTACTCACCGAGCTGGCAATGGCCTTTGCGACCTCAGCCGTCTCCTTGGCATCGGTGCCGGTAACCGAAAGCGTAATGACACGCGTGGTGGTCTCGGAGGAAACAGACACCTTGTAGTCATCCAGATCGGTAAGGCCCAGTTCTTTGGCGGCGCCGCTCTTAACGCTATCGCTATCCAGCAGCGTGGCGATATCGTTGGAAAGCATCTGGCTCGCCGAGAGATCGTTGTAGCTCATCTGACCGCTATCGTCGGTCTTGGCGAGAATGTACATGCTCGTCGTCGCGGTATAGGTGTTGTCCATCGCAACGAAGGACACGATGCCCATGGCGATCGCGCAGACCACCGGAAGGGTGATGACCAGCTTGAGGTGCTTCTTCAGCAGCTGGAACAGTTCGAGAAGGGTCATGCAGCTTGCCTTTCATTTCCCCAGTTCGGATTGACAAAACTGTCCGTATGTTATCGCATCTTTTTACCGAGACCAAACTCTATACATAAGAAACAGGCTCTCCTGTAAAAATGTCGGAAGCAATCGTAAAATTGCGCAACAACGCCACACCCGAAAGTCAAATGCGGCGTCTACATCAATATCTATGTTGTATCGCTATGCGAATGGCTCGTCCTGCTGCATGGGAAACGTCACCGTAATGGTGGTTCCCACGCCCAACTCACTCGACAGATCGAGCGTGGCGTGATGATACAGGGCCGCATGCTTGACAATGGCAAGCCCCAGGCCGGTTCCGCCGCGTGCCTTGGACCTACTCTTGTCCACGCGATAGAACCGCTCAAATACCTTGCCCTGTTCTTCAGGCGCGATACCGATTCCCGTGTCGGCGACAGCGAGGAACGGATGGTCTTCGTCGTTGGTGCCGCACTGCAACGTAACCGTACCGCCGGGTCGATTGTAGCGGATGGCGTTGCTTGCCAGATTATAGATGAGCTCGTCGATCAAGCGCGACACGCCTTCGATGACCACAGGCTTGGTCTCATGACTTATCGTCACATTCGCTTGACGGGCGACCTGTTCAAGACGCTGCTCAACCGCGTAGATCGCACGCGAGAGCTCAATAGGCTCCGTGGAACCAATGGGCACTGTCTCGCCTTCAGTCGCACGTTCGGCCTCGTCCAAGTTAGACAGCGTAAGGATGTCGTTGACAAGCGCTGCCAAGCGGCCCGCCTCACGATAGATGCGACCGCCAAAGTTGCGCAGGTCGTCCTCGCCCTCGACCATGCCATTTGCGATGAGCTCGGCATAGCCCGAAATCGCCGTAAGCGGCGTCTTGAGCTCATGGGTGATATTCGCCGTGAACTCGCGGCGCATACGGTCGTTGTCCGCTAGCACCGCCATTTGGCGCTTGAGTTCCTGGCGCTGCGACTCGATGCGCTCAAGCATGGGAACCATCTCGGCATAGGCGTGCTCATAGCTACGGCGTGGGTGATCCAAATCCACCTCTTGTAACGGCGCGATGATGGCACGGGACTCACGGCGCGCCATAAAAAACGAGAGTACTGCACCCGCTGCTGCGATAAGCAGCATCGGCGCCAGCATCGACAGCAAAATCGCCGCAACGCCAGGCTGGGCCTGCGCCAAGCGAACGACCTGGCCGTTATCAAGGGTGACGGCGCGATACAGCATAATCTCGTCGAGTGTAGAGCTTGCGCGCTCCGCGGAACCCGAACCACTCTCAAAGGCCTCGATGACCTCGGGGCGATCGCCATGGTTGGGCAGTGTGGAAGGCGACGCCTCGTTGTCGTAGGCAACAGATCCGTCCTTATTGATCAGCGTGATACGAAGATCCTCGCGATCGAGGCTTCGCAAGAACGGAATGGGCTCCTGTTGCTCGTCGAGGGCGGCAGCAATGAGCTCGGTTTCCTGCGCCAGATTGGCACTCGTGGCATCCGCCAAAGTGTTTTGCACAAAGAACGCACCCAGCACCGTAAACGCCACGATAACCGCCATGGCGCAGACAAAGATCGTCACAAAAACGCGGTGCGACAGCGTATGTTTTCCCTGGGGGGCGAAGACCACGGGTTACTCCTCCGATGCGGTGGCCGCGGTGTCGTCGCCTTCGGCACCATCACCGGCAGAAGGCTCGGCCAGGCGATAACCCACGCCGCGCACGGTCTCGATGGCGCTGGCATGCTCGCCCAGTTTTTGGCGAAGCGTCTGCACGTGCACGTCAACGGTGCGCGAACCGCCGTCGAAGTCCCAGCCCCACACGCTCTGCAGCAACGACTCGCGGGTAAAGACCACGCCGGGCTTGCGCATGAGGTACTCGAGCAGGTCGAACTCGCGCAGGGTGAGCTTAAGCGGCTCGCCGGCAACGGTCACCTCGCGATGGCTAGGCGAAAGCACGATGTCGCCCACGCTGAGCACATCGCTCGCCTGCTTGACCATGCCGCCGCGACGCAGCAGCGCGCGGCAACGGCTCGCAAGCTCCATGAGCGAGAAGGGTTTAGTCAGGTAATCGTCGGCACCGCCATCGAGCGCCATCACCTTGTCGAGCTCGGTGTCCTTGGCAGTAAGCATCATGATGGGCACCGTCGCCGTCAGGCGGTCGGCGCGCAGGCGACGCATAATCGCCAAACCATCGGTATCGGGCAGCATGATGTCGAGCAGGACGGCATCGGGTACCCGTCGCGCCACGGCGGCTTTAAACTCGCCATCGCACGAAAAGCCCTCGGCCTCGATTCCCTGCTTGCGCAGCGCGTAGACCGTCAAATCCCTGATGTTGTCATCGTCCTCGACGTAATAGATCATGTTGAACCCCTTTGCGGCCGATATGACCGCATCTTAACCCTAAAAGCACCTGTAAAAGACAGCGTCAGCCAAAACGCCCCGTCAAATAATCCGCCGTGCGCGGATCGGACGGATTTTTGAAGAGTTGCGCGGTAGGCGCGTGCTCCACCAGCTCACCCAGCAAAAAGAACGCAACCGAATCGGAAATACGCGCGGCCTGCTGCATGTTGTGCGTCACGACCACCAGCGTGCAGGTTTCCTTGAGCTCGCAGGCAAGCTGCTCCACCACGAGCGTCGACACGGGGTCGAGCGCCGAGGTCGGCTCGTCCATCAGCAGAATGTCGGGCTGCACGGCAAGTGCGCGGGCGATGCACAGGCGCTGCTGCTGTCCACCCGAAAGACCCAGGCCTGACTCTTTGAGCTTGTCCTTGACCTCATCCCATAGCGCAGCGCGACGAAGGGAGTCCTCGACCAGCTCATCGAGCACGGCACGGTCGCGCACACCCATACCGCGAGGACCGTAGGCGACATTGTCGTAGATGCTCATGGGAAATGGGTTGGGGCGTTGGAACACCATGCCCACGCGCTGGCGCAAACGGCAGATGTCGCAATCGCCCAGGATATCTTGACCATCGAGCGCAATCTTGCCCTCGATGCGGCAATCCTTGATGCCGTCGTTCATGCGGTTAAAGCAGCGCAGCAACGTGGACTTTCCGCAGCCCGAAGGCCCGATGAACGAGGTGATCTGCTTGTCGCGGATCTTGATATTCACGTCCTTGAGCGCATGGTGGTCGCCATAGAACAGGTCGAGGCCCTCGACGTCGATGCGCGTCGGCGAGGCGGCAAGATCCTCTGCCGTGGGGCGAGTCGCATCCCCAACCTCGCGCTCATGCGCGGCCTCGGCCTGCGCTTCCATGAGTTCTTCAAGCTCCGTGGGCTCCACAGCCGCAGCAGCCGTCATACCGCACACCTCCATATCGATATCAATTCAGCAGTATCGATAGTAGGAATCGCGGCTCATACGCACGTGAGCACATTGTCAAGTGTTTGTAAGGGCACGCTAGCTATGCGGCGGGCAGCTCGATGGTGAATATCGTGTGTTCGGGCGTCGATTCGCATGCAACGGTACCGCCGTGTGCCGCGATGATCTCCTTGGCAATAGCAAGGCCCAAACCGGCACCACCGCGATTGGTCGCACGCGCCGCATCCAGGCGATAGAACTTCTCAAAGATTACCTTGAGCTTAGCCGCAGGGATAGGATCGCCCTGATTGATAAAGCGCACGCGCACGCCACCATCGTCTTGGCGCCTGGCCTCAATCGTGATAGTCGAGCCCTCGTAGCTATAGGCGACGGCGTTTTTCATGATGTTGTTGAACACGCGGGCCATCTTGTCGCCATCCACGAGCACCGTCAGGTCCTCGCGAATATCAACTTGGGCTTCCTTATGCTGCTCGTTGAGGATGGGATAGAACTCGTCAGCCACCTGAGCCAGCAGCAACCCCAGATCAACATAGCCGCGCGTGAGCACGATATCGTGGAAGTCAAAGCGCGTGATATCGAAGAACTCCTCGATGAGCGCATCGAGCCGGTGCGCCTTGTCGAGTGCCACGCCCGTAAAGCGCGCACGTTGCTCAACCGGCAGCTCAGGAGCCTCTTGCAGCAGCGAAAGATAGCCCACCACACTGGCAAGCGGGGTGCGTAGGTCATGTGCCAAGTACGTGACCAAATCGTCCTTGCGATGCGACTCGTCACGCAGAGCTTGCTGCACCTTGCGCTCACGGTCACGCACGCGGTTAAGGGCGCCCTCGACCTCCAAGAAGTCGCCGTCGATGTTATCCCAGGTGTCGGGGTGATCGATCAGGCGATCTTGAATACGAGCGGCCAGCACACAATCGGCATGCTGCTCGCCCTGCTCGTAGCCATGGTAGTACAGGGCGCGGCCGCAAAAGAACAGCACGCACACGGCAAGCGCCAGCACAAAGCCAAGCATGTTGAATACAAAGCCGGCATCGAACAACACCGGCCCTTCGATGCCGCCGAGCGCCATGGCGCCAATCGCCAACGTCATGGCCCACGCGGCACCGCCAATCACCACGCAACGGCGCACGATTTCGAATCGATCGATCAGCAAAAAGCCGACAAGCAGCACCGCTAAGACTCCGGCGATGTTGTCGATGCCAATCAGCAGCAGGCTCAGCAAAAAGAGCAGCACCGTCGCAAGCGCGCGGTTGTCGACGACTGCCCGTACGTATTCAAAGAGTCGATCGGGCACCTCGAATGCCTGCCTATCGTCTTTTGTCATATCCACTTCCCCACCATCAAAGGCGCTATTCGATTATGTAGCCGACGCCCCAGACGTTTTTGATAAAGCGCGGCTTTTGAGCGTCGTCGCCAATCTTTTCGCGCAGGTGGCGAATGTGCACCATCACCGTATTGTTGGAGCCGGGCATAAAATCCTCGTTCCACACCGCGCGGAACAGATCCTCCACGGCTACCACGCTGCCGCGATGCTCAACCAGATACAGCAAGATGGAATACTCGATGGGCGTGAGGCGTACCGGTGCACCGTCCACCGTTACGGAACGAGCATCGCGGTTGATCTCCAGGCCGTCGAGCTGGATGGTCGGCGACTCGGCCGCCTGCGAGCGGCTACCGTAGCTGGTGTAGCGGCGAAGCTGAGCGTGCACGCGCGCGATGAGCTCCAGCGGACGGAACGGCTTAACCACGTAATCGTCCGCGCCAAGCGAAAGGCCCTCGATCTTGTCTTGCTGGGCATCGCGCGCCGTCAGCATGATCACAGGATAGGTATGGCTGAAACGGATCGTACGCAGTAGCTCAAAGCCATCGATATCGGGCAGCATGACATCCAACAGTGCCAGATCGAACTCCTGCTCCAGGATTGCCTTGGCAGCATCGGCCCCGCTATAGGCAATCTGGACATCAAAGCCCTCTTTTGTAAGGTAGATACCAACCAGGTCGGCGATGGCTTTCTCGTCATCAACTACCAAAATGCGCTCGTTCATGCGTGCTCCTCTCGCGCTCCATTATGCCCGAGGCGGCGCGTGCCACACACAACAAGCGCGGGCGATTAAGTCGACCTTAAGCACCAATGTGTCCGTTCGGGCGCGGATGTGGGCCACGCACGCACGCGATGATCGCCGATGCCGGCAAACGATATACTCTAGTTCCAGAAGAGACCATCCCGTCGAAAGCGAAATCTGTGAAGTCCCTCACCTCTTTTGCAAAGCGCTCAGCCCAGCTTGCCGCCGGCTTTGTCTGCGCTATCGCCCTTACCGCTGGCGTGCCCACCGTCGCCGGCGCCCAAGCGCTCACGACCGACAATGTTTGCGGCAAAACCGCCGATGCGCGCGGCATCACGGCCGAAAACCTGCCCGATATCGATGCGACCAATGCCCTCGTCATGGGCAAAGACGGCACCGTCTACTATGGGCGCGACGCCGATGAGCAGGTCAAAATTGCCTCGATCACCAAGGTCATGACCACAATCCTAACCGTCGAGAATTGCAAGATGGACGAGAAGGTCACGGTGAGCAACGCGGCGGCAACCGTAGGCAATTCGACCGCCGGCTTGCTCGAAGGCGACGAGCTTACCGTGGAGCAGGCGCTGCGCGGCCTGATGATTCCCTCGGGCAACGACGCCGCCATCGTGCTCGCCGAATATGTGGGCAAGAAGATCGACCCTAAGACCAAAGACGCCGAGGCAACCTTTGTGAAGGCCATGAACGAGCGCGCTAAGAAGCTCGGCTGCACCGGTACGCTTTTTGAAAACCCGCATGGTCTGGACTTTGATGAGTGGGCTGGCGATATGCACTCAACCGCACACGACGTAGCGCTGATGATGCAGGAGGCCATGAAAAACGACACGATCCGCGAGGTCGTAGCGAGCGAAGATTCCTGGATCGAGGTCACGGGCGCCGACGGCACCGACCATTCGCATTCCATGGACACGCATAACTATTTGCTGGGCCAAGATGGCAACATCGGTGGCAAGACCGGCACCACCGACGACGCGGGCTATTGCTTTACGAGCGCCTACAACCGCGACGGCGACGAGATCTACACCGTCGTTTTGAACTCCACCACCACCGACCAGCGCTTTACCGATACCGCAACCCTTGCCAATTGGTACTACGGTCACAAGGTGACGGTCGCAATCGCCAACACACAGGAAAAGACCGCCAACGGCAACCCGCTTATGGCGCGCATTGGTCAAACCGACTGGACGGATAAGACGATCGACGCCACACTCGCCGATCCCACGGCGCAAGCGACCGTGTTTTCCCTTGCCGGCGAGGTGACCGAAAAGGTTAGCTACGACGATCTTTCGGGCACGGTGCATGTGGGCGACAAGGTGGGCAGCGTCACGCTCAAGCAGGACGGCACCAAGATCGCCGTCATGGACCTAGTTGCCGACGAGGAAGGCGCAGGGCCGAATCCCATTGAATGGCTACTCGTGAAGCTCGATCGCTTGGGCCGTCGCATCGACAACCGCCCACTCACGGCAGAAAGCGAGACCGTCGCCAAGGCGCCCGAGGTGTAGGGCGCAAGAATAATAAGTCCACTGAAAGGAGGCGTCCGAAAGGATGCCTCCTTTTTTGAGGTTCGAATCCCCAGCCTCCTTTCTCCGCACAAAAAAGGGCCCCAAATGGGACCCTTCTTTCAAGTCATACTGGCGGAGAGCTGGGGATTCGAACCCCAGATGCCCTTTTGGGGCATACTCGCTTAGCAGGCGAGCACCTTCGGCCTCTCGGTCAGCTCTCCGTAACAGCCGTTCTATAGTAACCAAACAGCCAAGGATGAGCAAGAGGAAATTTTCTAATTGCCTAGCAGCCTTTCCTTCTTGAAAGCTTCGCCTACCCCAGCGAGCGGTTGAGGGAGCCGAGCTCGTCGTTGCCCATGGTGCGCCACATTTGGAAGATACAACCGCGCGCCAGGAAAAAGAAACCGTTGTCGACCAGTTGCACAGCGGCATCTGCCAGCTGATTCGTCACGGCGGACACTGGCGGCAGCTCTAGTCCAGCCCTGTGGACGGTCTCGACCGCTTCCTCGAACGTCGGAGGCTCGCTGACGCCCATCTCGTTCATAAGGCCCTGCATTTCTTCCAGCGCGCTGCTGCCCGACTCCTCGCCGCGCGGCACCAGACGGTAACAAGCCAGCGCCAGGTCGAGCTGATCGCAATTCCAATAGGCAAACGCCAAGCGATAGAACAGGTAGCCGATTGCAGAACGATCGCTGGCAATACGTAGGCCGTGGCGCGCCACCTCGATAATCTCGTCAAAGCGCTCCAGACGCGCAAGCACGTTGATGAGCGCAAAGTGCGACTGCATGGACGAGCGCGCCAGATCGTAAAGATGGCGCACCTCGGGCAGTGCTCGTTCAAAGTCCTCTTGCTCGGCGTAAAAGCTGCAGATCTCGTGCTGGGCAAAGTACAGCGCATCGGGCGCACGAAGGATTCGCACAGAGCGGTCTTCTTCCAACACCGGTAGCACCATGCGCACCAGCTGGTTATCGCAAAACTGCGTTTGAACCGGACCTGTCGCCAAAAGCTCGGCGACGGCGCACTTAGCCTCCAACTCCTCAACAAGACGGGAAAAGCCTTCAAAAGCACCTGTACGGTCGACTTTTGCCTGCTCGCGCAATTCAACAACACGGGCCACGTATGGGTCGTCGTCCTCTTCCATGACCTCCAGCTCGTCAGCCGTATCGGCAAGCAGCAGATCGCGCAGCGCCGGCGGCAGCATGCGATGGTCATCACGCGGACGAGCATGAACCTCCGCCGGTTCAATCGTCTCCGGAGCAGTTGACTCATACGCCTCAAGCACACGCTTGCACGGCATATCGTCCATGTCCATGCTCTCAAGATCCTTGGCGACAGGCACGCAATCGGCCAGATAGGCCGCGCGCCCAAAGAAATACGTTGCGACAACGCACTCGCCCTGCTCACTGTCGGGAGCAGCAATCTGCACATAGCAGCGCGTGATGCAGGTGCCCGCGGCAAAACACGCTGCCGCAAGCGTGAGCGCCACGCGCGCATCGTGCTCCGCGGCCCAGATCGTGCGCGTGTCCTCGTCCAGCTCGTGCCAGGCGTCATCTTGAGCGTCGTATTCACGTTGCGGCATGGCATCAACGACAGACTGCCCAAACCGAACGAGCATAATCCCCTCGGCAACGTTTGCCCGATAGGTATAGTCGAGCCGCGTGACCACGTTAAGCGCCTCGACAATACGCGCGAAGCGGGTACGCACATCCCACTCACCGCCCGGCTGGCAAGCCACCGTACCCGGTTTGCCCCACGGGTTATCGCTCGAGGCCGTATCAAGCAGTCGGGGAACATCGTTGGTCGTCTTGGCGATATGCCACGCATCAAAGAGCGCGCAGCCCTCAAGGCTCGGCGAGGATGCCGCAGGGACCAATCCGGCCCCGATGTGCTCAAGGATGCCGGAGAGACGGTTAAGACGGCACTCGATGGCAAGCAGCATGTCAATCTCGTCCTGGTCCAGCAGGCTGCGATCAAAATTGAGATAGAAAAGCTTTGAGCGATCGATGCGAGCCAGGCTCATCTCGGACTTAGCGGCGATGGTGCGCAAGCGAGGCAAGTCAATTTCACTCATAAGGGCGGCGGCATAGCGCTCGATACCGCTCGGATTCTCGGCATGGTCAACGCGGTAGAGCAGCGTCTCGATAGCGTCAGGTAGCGGTGTCGTGTTAAAGCCCAAAAACACCTCGACCGGCTCGGGCAGCTTTACGAGCTTGATCTTGTCGACAACGTTTTGCATACCCTCGTCGAGTCCGTCGGCGTCCGCCGTGCTCGCAATGGTATTTTCGGAGTCAGCGAATATCACGTAGCGCAGGAACATCGATGCCATGAACTCACCGTAAGGAAGGGAGCGGGTCGAATTCCATGTCTCGTGATCGGACTGCTCGCGCATGGGACCTTCGGGAGAGCCGACGGTTCGCGCGCACGCGCGCATCGTGCCGTTTGCTCCCCTCACCATAATCTCACCAATACCGGAGTCCGACTCGTCAAGGACCAGTTCCATGTCGGGATCGTTGGGCAGCGGAGCCTCGCTGACGGGGCGGTCCACCTTGTACACCTCGCCCGAAACGCTTACGTAGCCCAAAAGCGACACATGGCTTTTGCCAACGAATTCGACGACATAACAAGATTCATGCTGATCCTCGCCAAAGAGTTTCCAGACCACGCCATATGAGCGTCCCGCAGGCTGCTCGGGCATCGCCGGAAAGCGCTTCTTGGGATCGAGAAACCTGAGCTTGTATGTCGGACGCTCTGCCACGGAATATCACCCTGATCGGTCGCTTGAAGAAGGAGTGGTCGCGAATAAGTCGCGACATCTACTCGGAATCTTACACGAGTCGACAGGAAATCGTCCGCTTTACGCCCGCGCCTCGACCGAGGTTCGAATCAATGCGGTGTTTACGTAAAAGAAAAGCCCCCGTTGCCGGGAGCTTTAATCTCAAATGGTGCGGCGTATAGGATTCGAACCTATGACGTTCTGATTCGTAGTCAGACCCTCTATCCAGCTGAGGTAACGCCGCAGCGCAAAACATATAAAACCACTTTAGCTTATTGGAGTCAAGCACAATCTCAAACTTTTTTTTGGAACGCAGTTTTGTCATGCTGCTCCGCATATACCGTCGTTCCCCGTACGATCGATTGGCTTTTCGATCACGTCAAACTTAGCATCAAGTTCCCTCAGGAGCGATCTCACCCGCTGGGCACAATCATAATCGGCAAACGAGATACTCAACATGCGAGCAACCTGGTTAGATGTCCGGACCCCATAGAAATGCTCTAGGGCCACAAGCCCCTCGTGCGCCACAAACGTCTCAACCACATGCGGCGACTCCTCGTAGCACCATTGGGTCAACGGACCCTCGCTCGTCTGTCGAACCACCAGGCCACCCATGCCAGACGGCTCACACGTCACAAGCAGGTACTCCCCGCCCTCGTCGCTCTCAAACAAAACCACCCGCTCATCAAACAGCTCCATCGCGTCCCCTTTCTCTCGCTCTTATTTAGCAAAAGCATAGCAGGTAGATGGCTGTATACAGAACAGTTGTTCGTGTGTTTTCTATTGAGCTGTCCGCACGGCATGGTATGGACCTGCGCACGAAATAGGGAGCCCCCGAAGGAGCGCCCTTGCATATCGCCTATGCAGCCAAGTTACGCGACCGGCTCGATCTTCTCGAGGCCGCCCATGTAGGGACGCAGGACCTCGGGGATCGTGATGGTGCCGTCGGCGTTCTGGTAGTTCTCCAGAATGGCAGCCATGGTACGGCCAGCCGGCAGGCCGGAACCGTTGAGGGTGTGCAGATAGCGCGAACCCTTGAAGTTCTCGGGGTCGCGATACTTGATGTTGGCGCGGCGAGCCTGGAAGTCACCGCAGTTGGAGCAGGAGCTGATCTCCTTGTAGGCGTTGTAGCTCGGCAGCCAGACCTCGATGTCGTAGGTCTGACGGGCAGAGAAGCCCAAGTCGCCGGTGCACAGGCTAATCACGCGATACGGAAGGCCCAGCTGCTGCAGCAGGTACTCGGCCTCGGCGGTCATGCTCTCGAGCTCCTCGTCGGACTCCTCCGGCTTAGCGAACTTGACCATCTCGACCTTGTCGAACTCGTGCTGACGGATGATGCCACGGGTATCGCGACCGGCGGAACCGGCCTCCTCGCGGAAGCAGGGGGTGAAGGCGGTGTAGCGGCGCGGCAGGGTGTCGGCGTCGAGGACCTCACCGGCGTGCAGGTTGGTGAGCACGACCTCGGCGGTGGGGATCAGGAAGTTGTCGCCCGAGACGTGATAGGCGTCGTCCTCGAACTTGGGCAGCTGGCCCGTGCCGAACATGGTCTGACGCTTGACGACGATGGGCGGCCACCACTCCTTAAAACCACGGCTGGTGTGCGTATCGAGGAAGAAGTTGATGAGGGCGCGCTCAAGACGGGCGCCGGCGCCACCGAGAACGGTGAAGCGGCTGCCGGAGAGCTTGTTGCCGCGCTCGAAGTCAAGGATGTCGAGGTCGGTGCCCAGATCCCAGTGCGGCTTAAAGTCGAAGTCGAACTCGCGCGGGGTGCCCCAACGACGGCGCTCGATGTTCTCGTCCTCGTCCTTGCCGTACGGCGTGGCCTCGCAGGGAATGTTGGGCAGGTGAGCCATGAAGTCGTACTGCTCCTGCTCGAGAGCGGTGCGGCGCTCGGCCAGACCGTCAATCTTCTCGTTGACGGCGCGCACGGCCTCCTTGGCGGCCTCGGCCTCGTCCTTCTTGCCCTCCTTCATCAGAGCGCCGATCTTCTTGGACTCGGCATTACGCGTGGCCTGGAGCTCCTCGACCTCGGTGATGACGGCACGACGCTCGTCGTCGAGCTCAAAGAACTTCTCACGATCCCAAGACGTCTGGCGGTTAGCCATGGCGGCATCGATGGCATCGGGATTCTCGCGAACAAACTTGATATCAAGCATTAGATCCTCCGGCGATATACATTCCATTTAGGTTGCAACCTTGTACATGTATGGGCAAGTATATACTTATGAGCGTTTACGACCCAACCCAACTACGCAAGAAGGCACCCAATGGACGCAGTTTTTTCCTTTTTGTTTGGCACCCGCACCGGTTTTGCCATCCTTTTCGCCGGCGGCATCCTGCTGTTTGCGATTCTTGCCTTTGTAATGGAGAAGCGCACCCATAAGATGTATGTCGACCGCGGCCCCAAGTCCGAGGACGAAGAAGACAGCTTCTGGGACTAACCTGCCAAAAAGGGACAGGTTTATTTTGGTCGGTTTTATCTGGGCAAACGCAAGTGCCCCGCAACTGGAATTGAGCCAGTTGCGGGGCACTTTTCGCTAAAAGGACAAAACCGCAGGAAAAACCTGCCAAAATAAACTGTCCCTTTTTTGGTCGGTTTTACTGGAGGGTTGCGTCGATTGCCTTGACCAGGGCGCTGCGCATGCCGGCGTCCTCGAGTGCAACGACGCCCTTGATGGTGGCACCGCCGGGCGAGCATACGGCATCCTTCATCGCCGCAGGATGCTGGCCAGTTGCAAGCTGCAGCTTTGCCGTACCCAGCACCATCTGGCTCACAATGCGATAAGCATCCGCACGCGGGATACCGTGCTTGACCGCCGCATCGCCCAGGGCCTCGATTGCCATGGCGACAAACGCCGGAGCGCAACCACCCACCGTGCCGCCCACAAACAGCAGGCTTGTGTCGAGCTCGACGACAGCGCCAAGCTTACCGAGCAGGTCGAGCACCACAGCACGCTGCTCGTCGTTAAGCGTCGAAGCCTTCTCGCAGGCGATGACGCCCTCGCCCACCGAAACCGGCGTGTTGGGCACCGTCGAGATATGCGCGACGCCCGGCAGGACCTGCTCCCACTTGGCACTGTCCCAGGTCCAGGCAACCGACAGAACGACCTTTTTGGCAAGAGCATCCTTGAGCGGGGCGAATACCTTCTCGATCATGTACGGTTTGACCGCAGCGACCACGATATCGGATGCGGCGACAACCTCGGCGGCATCGTGGCAGGCGACCATGCCGCGCACCTCGCAACGCTCGACCAAAGCATCGTAGCGGCCTGCGCAGGCGCACATGTCGCCCGCGGCCACGCCGGCGGCAATCCAGCCATCGGCCATAGCACTCGCCATATTGCCAAAACCGACAAATCCGATCTTCATATCACACAGTCCTCTCAGATGCGTTCCTCAAAAACGAAAGTCATTGTCCCACGCTATTGTTTCGTATTGCCGACCTACTTGTGATACGGCTCGCCACGGCTAATCTTGCAGGCGCGGTAGATCTGCTCCAGCAGCACCACGCGCGCCAGGTTGTGCGGCAAGGTAATGCGCCCAAAGCTGAGCATCTCGTCGGCGCGGGCGCGCACCTCATCACTCACGCCGTCCGAACCGCCGATTACAAAGGCAATGTCGCTACTACCTCGCAGCATAAGATCGTCGAGCCTCGCCGAGAGCTCCTCACTCGAACGCTCCTTGCCCTCAATGGCCAGCAAGATCACATGCGCTCGAGACGGCAAGGCAGCAAGAATCGCCGCCCCCTCCTTGTCACGCGCAGCATCCACACCGCCCGCCTTAGCCGGGTCGATATCGGCCACCTCGCGGATATCCACCTTGGCATAGGCACCCAGACGCTTGGTGTACTCAGCGCACGCGTCCTTCCAAAAGCGCTCCTTGAGCTTACCAACACAAACGACGGTGTATTTCACGCGCGCCTACTCCTTCGAATCGTTTTGAACTTTGCCGGCAGCCAGCATCTGCTCGAACATAGAGGCCGACTGCGAGAAGTCGCTCGGCAACACGACCGTCGAGTTTTTGCCCGTACGTGCGAACTCCGTCATCATCTCGGTCCACTGCGTAAACATGAACAGCTGGTTGGCCTCATCGTTGCCAACGCCTGTCTCCTGGATAATCTCGAGCGAATCCTTGATGCCCAACGCGATAGCTTTGCGCTGGTTGGCGATGCCTTCGCCTGCCTTTTCCATCGCCTCAGCCTCGGCGGTCGCCTCGGTGACGCGCTTGATGCGGTCTGCCTCGGCGAGCTCCTGTGCCGCAGCGCGCTTGCGCTGGGCGGCGTTGATGTCGTTCATGGAGTTCTCAACCTCGGTCGGCAGTGCGATTTTGGTGATGAGCGTCGACACGAGGGTGAAGCCGTAGGCGGCCATCTGCTCGGAAACGGTAGCGTTGACATCCTTGGCGATGTCATCCTTCTTGGCAAAGACCTCATCGAGTGTGTAGACAGGAATCGAAGAGCGCAGGGCGTCGGTGATGAAGTCGCGCATCTGGTCGACGGGCTCCTGCAGCATATAGTAGCTCTTGTAGATGCCCGAATCTGCCGGGCCGGCGCCCATGTCATAGCTCACGTGGTACTGAGCGGAGACCTCAAGGCCAATGGTCACGTTGTCCTGGGTCTTAACGTCGATGCCAAAACCATTTTTCATGGTGCGCAGACTCACCGTGGCGGCCTTGCGGTCAATCACGGGCACCTTCATGTGGAAGCCCGCGTTGACGATACGATTGAACTTACCCAAGCGCTCGATGATCACAGCGTGCTGCTGCTCAACGACGTAGCAGGCGTTGGGGAGCAGCAACAACAGGATGATGATGGGAATCAAAAGGCTGGTAAGGGCGGCGATGATACCGGAAAACAGCATGGTCTCTCCTCTGATAGGCACACGTTGGCATTAGGATACCCGTCCAAGGAGATCGTGCATAACAAAAAAGCTCCCATTGCTGGGAGCTCTTTCAATCAATGGTGCGGGCGAAAGGACGTCCGCGTATCCGCTTCGCGGATCCGCACCGGCATCGGCCGCCTGCCGGCGTCCTCGCCAGCTCGCTAAAAACGCTCCGCGTTTTCTTTACGCTCGCTCCTTCACAGGTTCAAGTCCCTGCGACGGGCCCATAACAAAAAAGCTCCCATTGCTGGGAGCTCTTTCAATCAATGGTGCGGGCGAAAGGACTTGAACCTTCATGGGGTTGCCCCCATACGGACCTGAACCGTACGCGTCTGCCAATTCCGCCACGCCCGCGTGCAGGAATTAGAATAACGGAGCGCCACCGTGAACGCAAGAACTATTTTTGAAAAAGTTTGCAAGCATTTTCCAAAGCAGCTTGCGCGATTGTTTCGGCGTCCTCACCAGTGCGATCGACACGGTCGCTAACCAGCGCGTTTGCCGTAATGGAGATCATTGCCGGCTCGCATTCCAGACCTCGAATGGGCTCCGGCGCCATATACGGGCAATCCGTCTCGAACAAAATGCGATCGAGCGGGGTCGCCGCAAATGCCTCGCGCACGTCGTCGTTGCGCTTAAAGGTGGCCGCACCACCATAGGCGATATAGCAGCCCAGCTCCACAAAGCGCTCCATCGTGGCGCGGTCCTCGCCAAAGCAGTGCAGCACACAACCGGCCTGGGGCACGCCCACCTCACGAAGCACGTTGTAGGCGTCCACGTGCGAGGTACGCTCCGGGTCCGTGTCCTCGTGACGCAGATGCAGCTCCACCGGCACGTTACGGCACACGGCAAGCTCGAGCTGGCGCGCCATGCAGTCAATCTGCACGTTATGGGGTGCCGGCGCGATATCGTCGTCATAGTCCATGTGGTAGTCCAGGCCGATTTCGCCAATACCGGCGCATAAGGGGTCATCGAGTGCGGCAACGACCTGTGCGTGAACATCGTCAGTATAGTCCGGCGCGCCATACGGATGCACGCCGGCAAGATATTTAATCTGCGGAATATTCTGCATTGGCAGAATCTCGTGCGTTAGCCAGTCGCTATAGTCCGCCACACTGCGCTTATCGGCAATGGGGTCGAAGATCGTCACCAACAGGTCGACGCCCGCGGCTTTAGCGCGCGCGAGCGTCTCGGGCACTTCCTTGCCCCAAAACGAAAGCAGGTGCGCATGAGTGTCAGCAAGCGGCGCCAGCGGCTCCGGACAGGCGACCGTTTTCTTTTTCTTGGTAAACGTCACACGTTCGGCATTAGGCATCATGGATGAGCTCCTGGGCCAGACGGACAAAGTCGGCAACATCGAGTGTCTCGGCTCGCGTGGTCGGCGCGATACCGCAAACCTCAAAGGCGGCATCGAGCACGTCCTTGGCAAAGCCGTTAGCACTCATGGAATTGCGGATAGTCTTGCGACGCTGAGCAAATGCGGCGTCAATCACACGGGCTACAAACTCGCGATCGAGTCCTTCGGGCACCACGCCTTCAACGCGGTCGATGCGCACGACGGCTGAGTCCACATGCGGCGCCGGCATAAAGCAGCGCGGCGGCACCTCAAAGCGACCCGTCACCTGCGTATACAGGCCGAGCTTTGCCGTATAGCCGCCATAGGTCTTGTTGCCCGGCGTCGCGGCAATGCGATCGGCAACCTCCTTTTGCACCATGACGACGGCACGCTTGAGCGCGGGCATCGTCTGGAAGAACTGCAGAATGATCGTCGCTGCCACGTTATAGGGCAAGTTCGCGACAAATACCGTGGGCTCGCCGCCAGCAGCCTGCTCAATCTGCTCCGGGTCCACCTTGAGCGCATCGCCCATAATAAAGCGGAAGTTGGCATAGTCGGCGGCATGGGCATCGAGCACCGGTTCGAGCTCAGGATCGGCCTCAATGGACGTAACGCACGCCGCTTCCTGCAGCAACGCAAGCGTGAGCGTGCCAACACCCGGGCCAACCTCGAGCACGCGCTCATCGCCCGCAAGCTCGGAAAGTTCGCAAATGCGCTCAATCACATGGTTGTCGATCAGGAAGTTCTGGCCCAGGCGATGCTTGGTCGCAAGGCCAAACTCCTCCAGCAGCTCCCTTGTTGCCGTGGGGTTTGCCAAAGGCGAAGTTGTCATAGTTGCCTCCTTAGCATGGTGGCGGCGTCTCGAAGCAAAAGGGCATGGACCGTTGCGGCCATGCCCTTACACCTAAACTGCGAATTGCCGATATGGCGCGCGGCGTCTTAACCCAGACGCGGGAACAGCGGCTCGCCCTTCTCGACGGGAGCGCCGCCGGCAAGCAGACCCCAAGCGCAAATGCCCTTGAGATCGTCGCTTGCGGCCTCGTCCTCGCAGGACAGGCGGCGCAGGGCCTCGGCAGAAGTCTGAGGCATGAGCGGCATCAGCAGGTGGGCGGCGATGCGGATAGCTTCGAGCAGGTTGTAGATCACAAACGCGAGCTCGTCAGCCTTGGCCTCGTCTTTGGCAAGCGCCCAAGGCTCGGAGTCCTCGATGTAATGGTTGGCGGCGTGGATGAGCTCCATGACCTCGTCCTTGGCTCCACCGTAATCGAGCACGTCCATCTTGGCCATATAGCGCTCGACCAGGCCATCGGCAATCTTTGCCAGCGGACTGTCGAACGCATCGAACGATGCGGGCTTGGCGGGCGCGCAGCCGTCAAAGTACTTGCCGCTCATGTTGAGCGAACGCGAGATAAGGTTGCCCCAGCTGTTGGCCAGGTCGGCGTTGTAGACCTGCTCCATGCGATCGAAGCTGATGGCGCCGTCGGTGCCGGGCACCACGTCGGTCATGAAGTAATAGCGATAGCCCTCGACACCCAGCATGTCGATGACGTCCTGCGGAGCGATGGCGTTGCCGCGGCTCTTGGACATCTTCTCGGCCTTGCCGGTCTCGGCGTTGCGCACGGTCAGGAAGCCGTGGGCAAAGACATGCTCGGGCAGGGCCTCGCCGATGGCCATGAGCATGGCGGGCCAAATGACGCAGTGGAAGCGGATGATGTCCTTGCCCACGATGTGGAACTGCGCGGGCCAGCGATAGGCCAGCTCGGCACGGGCCTCGTCGGTGTCGACACCGTAGCCGACAGCCGTCATATAGTTGAGCAGAGCGTCGAACCACACGTAGGTCACGTGGCCCTCATCAAACGGAACCTGAATGCCCCAGTCAAAGCTCGTGCGGCTCACGGAAAGATCGTTGAGGCCGCCCTCGACAAAGCTGCGCACCTCGTTCATGCGGAACGCAGGCTCAACAAAGTCGGGGTGCTCGTCATAGAGCTTGAGCAGCTTGTCCTGGAAGGCGGAAAGTTTAAAGAAGTAAGACTCCTCCTGCACGCGCTCAAGCGGACGGTGGCAATCGGGGCACAGGTGCTGACCGACGCTGCCGTACTCCTCGTCACCCTTCTGGACCTGCGTATCGGTGAAGTAGGTCTCGTCGGGCACGCAATACCAACCATCGTAGCTGCCCTTATACAGGTAGCCGGACTCCTTCATGCGCTCCCACAGGTACTGTACGGCATGATGCTGGCGCGGCTCGGTGGTGCGGATGAAGTCATCGTTGGAGATCTCGAGCTTGTTCCACAACTCCTTGAAGTGCGGAGCCTGGCTGTCGGTCCACTCCTGCGGCGTCATGTTGTGCTTGGCTGCGGCCTCGGCGACCTTCTCGCCATGCTCGTCCATACCGGTCAGGAACTTGACGTTGTAGCCGGCAGAGCGGCGATAACGAGCCTGGACGTCGGCGATGATGGTGGAATAAGCCGTGCCCAGGTGCGGATCGGCGTTGACGTAGTAGATGGGCGTCGTGATAAAGAACGAAGGCTTGCTTTGATCCATGGGGTTAGTCCTCCAGAAAAACGTTGCATACAGGGGATGATTCTAGCGCAAGGGCTGGATATCCTCCATCTATTGCATATCGAGCACCATGGCATAGACATCGCGCTTGCGGCGCGAATACTTTTGAGACAGGCGCTTGGCCGCCGCAGAGGCGGGCTCCCCCTCCTCAAGCGCGGCGCGGATATCCTCGCGCAGGGCCTCGTCGGGATCTGCCGCCGCAGCGCCAGCCGGCACGATGCCGGCCTCCTCGTCCTCACTCGGCGGCGCGATGACCAGCGCAATCTCGCCCTTTACCTCGCCACGAGCACGCAGCTCCTCGGCAAGCTGGGCGGCGGGCCCACGCAAGACCTCCTCGTGTAGCTTGGTGAGTTCGCGGCAGACGGCAACCTCACGCTGGGGAAAGACCTCGGCCACAGCCTCGAGCGTCGCCACGATGCGATGTGGAGACTCGTAGAAGATGAGCGCGCCGGGCACCACGGCAAGGCGCTGCAGACGGCGCACGCGGTCACCGTGCTTGCGGCCCAAAAAGCCCTCGAAGAAAAATTGCTCGCAGGGAATGCCGGACGAAACGAGCGCCGTGACGCAAGCAGAGGGCCCGGGGATAACTTCGACGGGCACATCGGCCTCGCGCGCTGCCTCGACCAGCGCCTGGCCGGGATCGGACACGCTCGGCATGCCGGCGTCCGAGGCAAAGGCGAGGGTTTCCCCCGCCAGCAGACGGTCGACCAGGCCGGCGGCGCGGCTGGCGATCACATTCTCGTCGCAACGGACAAGCGGCTTGGAGATACCCAGGTGCATTAGCAGCTTTGACGTCACACGCGTGTCTTCGCAGCAGATGGCATCGGCGGCGGCAAACGCCTCGCCAACGCGCGGGGACAGGTCTCCCAAGTTGCCGATGGGTGTGCCGACCACATAGAGTTTGCCCGTATGGGCGCTGTTTTGCGTCATATCAACCTATTCAATCATGCCGCGCTCGAGCGTACCGAGTGCCGCGCGGGCATCCCATGCCGCAATGCGCTTCTCGGTCTTCCACGTTTGGAAGAACCAACCGGCAGCCGGCGCAAACGATGCCAGCTGATTGGCGATGAACACGCGCTCGTAGGCATTGCGGCCCTCGGGCGTAACCGACGAGTTGGCAAAGATCGCCGCACCCGACCATTCGCCCACCAGCACGGGGAACCCCGTCGAAATCGCCTCTTTGAGCTCGCGCTTGTTACGCGAAATCGCCGTCGTCAGCCCGCGGGGGCTCGTGATGTCGAGCGCATACTCGTCGCGGTAATGGTACAGGTGAAGATCCATATAGACGTTCTTGTACTTGGCGCCGCGCATAAAATGCTTCCACTCGCTGGGATACCCCGAAGACGAGAAGACGACGATTTTATCCTCGGGCATATACGAACGGACGAGCTCGTAAGCATCGCGATAGAAGTTGCGCAGGTAGTGAGCCGGAATGCCATCCGTCATGGTAAAGAGGCTCTTGCGGACGCTCATCTGCGGCGTGTCCAGCAGCTCAATGCCCAGCAGGCTCTCGGCCTCACCGTAGCGATCGGCCAAGCGCTCGAGCACGTCGAGTGCGACATGGCGTCCGTTAGTGGACGAATGCCACTCGGCAACAGCCTCCGGTGTGGTGGGCGAATCGTTGGAATCGCCCTGGCCACCGGGCACAGTTGCCAGATCGAGCAGCACGCGAATGTTGTACTTAGCAGCCCACTCAATCGCGCGGTCGATGTAGTCGACAACCGAGATGTAGGAGGCATCGGACTCCTGTGAGCCAAAGGCATACCAAGGCACCGGCAGGCGCACGGCGTTGAGGCCGATCTGCGCCATACGGCGAAAATCATCCTCGCTCACAAACGTCTCGTAATGACGACGCATGCGCTCGTTATAGGCGGCGGTGCCCATGGCCTCCTGCAGCTCGGCCGCGTTGGATGCACCGGTCGCCGCGTACAGCGACGGGGTCACCCAAGGCTCGGGAATAAACCAGCCAGAGAGATTAACGCCGAGTATCCTCTCCATCACTGCCCCCTTCGGATCGTGCAGGTCGAGCCCGCATCGTATTGCATAGGAAAAGTATCGTTTTGAGTATACCCGCGCGTGCGGGCAGGCGACCGAATGGTCTGAAAAGTGACGCAAAAGCGGGAGGAATGTCTGGGATGCGCTTTCCGCAGGGGACTACATAAAAGAAAAGGACCCCTTTGCAGAGGTCCTGGTCAATTCAAGGTGGCGGGGAAGGGAATCGAACCCCTGACACGAGGATTTTCAGTCCTCTGCTCTACCAACTGAGCTACCCAGCCATTTGAGGTGTGCCTTGTTTCAAGGCTTGATTAGTATAACCAAGGACGCGTTCCGGTCAACCGAGAATTTTAAAAAAGTTTTTGAGCGCAGTCTCGGTTCTATAAACCGGCACGTCAGAGGCATCAGCCGGAAGCAAGAAGTTTTTCACTCAGAGCCGCACGGGCAAACTCACTTGGCGTCATCCCCTCGACAGCCGCCCGTCGACGAATGGCCTCCTTCATTCCCAGAGGAATCTTGACCGACAGCGTTGCCGTCCCCTCACCTGAGAGTGGGGGCCGTCCATGCACAATCCCACCAACGGTGTGTTCGCCATCCGGAAACTCTCCGCGCTCGTACGACTTGCACCACGCGTCAATCATTTCATCCGTTACAACCTGACCATTAGCGGCCGTATACGTCTTGCCCATCATCGACCCCTTTGCCGAGTCTGTTCAATCTTCTGCCAAAATTTCTTCTGGACTGGAGACAAGGCATGAATGATAAGCCACCCACGGACAAGCTCGACCGCGACAAGCTCCACGCTTCGTCCGTCTGGGAGCCATCCAATCGCAAGCCATCTCGGCGGCTCGTCCTTCGACTCGCGACGAATGCACTCAGTAACCGCAAGCCAAGCGCTAAGCACCTGCTTTTCCGTCAGGTGCTTTTTTAGCGTTGGGATGGATCTCAACATCCATGCATCTTCTCCTCCATCTTACCCAATTTCGTATGACGAAAGTCCGCTGTCGCCAATTCTTACGCCGGCACTTGTTGGAGGGCAGGGAGCGAGGCGAGGATTGAGGGACGTTCCAGTACGGCCCAGGCGCACGGGTGAGAGCACATGCGCCACGGACGGACGTTTTCATAGCGTGCGAGGATGTTGCCGTTGCGGTCGATAAAGGCAATGTCGATGGGATAGGCCATAAAACATGTGTGGACCGAGGAACAGTGCGGAAACGCCATGACGAGCGGCAGGCCGTTGGCGGCAACCGGACGCCGTCCCAGCATGCCGCGCAGGCGCACGACGAACGACTCCGCCACCGCAAACTCGGCCGGCGTCCAACCCAGCCTGTTGAGTGCCCGCGCGTAAGCGATGTAGGACGAGACCGCGGTCACATGACCACCCCCGGACGCCATGGATCGACCGTCACCGCGCGCTCGTGCGACAACGTTGTCGGCGCCCCCAGCGGAACGCCAGCGATGCTGAGAGAAGTCGGCCACGGCTCATAGTGCATGGTGCAGGTGTAGGTCCTAAACGTACCGGATAGGGAGAGCAGGCCACCATCCGATGCCTCCGCGCCTTGCTCGCTCGACACTTCGATCTGCAAGTCATAGCCTTCCATGGCATTCAGAATTTGTGTCTGAACCGTCGCCGAGGCATCGGCAGAGCTTTCGTCGCCCTCCCCCTCCGACGCCACGGCGTGCGCCAACACGATGTCGGGCACCACGCGGTCGAAGCGCGCGACAGCGCTGGCAAAGATCATGACGTTGTACACGATGAGTGCCAGCACCAGCAAAACGGGCGTAACCACTGCCATCTCCACCGTCGCTTGGGCGCGCTCCTCGCGCAGACGCATGCGGATACTCATTACGACCCACCGCCCAGAGCACCAACCAGCGTGGCGACATCGACGGTGAGTGGGATGGAGCCGCCGCCGGGCAGAGGAATCTCCGCAAGCGTGAACACCGTACCGCTAATGGTGCGTTCGACTTGATATTCCAACGCCTCGCAAAGCGCCTTGGGATCGGTCACGCCCAACGGAATACCTCGCAGCTTGTCTTGCGCTTGAGAGAGACCAGCAATGTCAGACCCCGGACTCTTAATGACGTTGGCGGAATCGGTCAGCACCGGCTTTCGCAGGCGCAAGTCGCACGGTTCCAAACCCAGCGCCGCCACGGATGCCGAAACGGTATCGCCGAGCCACGATGCAATGGAGCCCAAAGCGCCGCTGCCCCCTCCTAGGCCTTTAATCATCTCGTCCATAAGTTCGTCGGCCGAACCTTGGATATCACCGTATCCTACGAGCAGCCGTCCCCAAACATCCATGACGCCGTCGAGCACGCCGGCAACGCCGCCCGAGCGTTCCTTCAATGTCGAGAAAAATCGCGAAAGCACGTTGTTTTGCGCCGTCGCCTCATCGGGCGCCAGCACCGCGGCAGAGATGGCACCGCGACTGCCAAGCTCAACCGCCGTGTTAAACGAGGAGTTAAGTTGATCGGGGCTGGTCATATCGCCCGAAACCGCAAGGGCGACCACGCCGTTGCGACCGGGCGGCGCGATACGCGGACGCTCACCCGAAAGCGCTTGAATGGCCTGATCGAATGCGCTTCCCGCGCGATCGGCCTCGCCTTCGGTCTGTCGCTCGAGCTCAAGCTCTTTGTTGCGGCATTCGGCGTAGTCTTCCATGGCGTCTTTGAACTTGTCAAAGTGATACTCGAAGCCGTTTTCGATAGAGGTTGAAGGCGCCGCAACAGCACCAAGCGACGAAACGCCAAAATGGCATTTGCTGCATTTATCCTGTCCATCGTAATCGGCAACCGAAGCAAATCCGCTCGGCGTCCCTTTCTTATAGTTAGGGCAGGTCGTCCCGTAATGCAGATACGCCTTGTCATCGTTCACGCTAGTCGGCCACACCGCATCGGTATAGAGTTCCGTCGCCCGAACCTCATCAGAGTTGCGCGGCAGCAGCGGAATATAGGAGGAAACCCTGTCTCCGTTCTCGGTTATATGCGCCCGATCGACCTCCGCGCTCGCATAGGTATAAAACGCCTTACGCGCCGCAGACTCTGCCTTCATCTCGACACTCGAGCCGTGGGGCTTCTCATTTGTCAGACGCCAATGGTAGTAGTCCTTCGCGCGATCAAGGGCAACTTGGGGCTCCCACGTAACGCTCGATGAGTAATGCGGATTTTGAACACCGGAGAGATCCGTTAGGCTTTTCGCACGCTCCCACATGCAAGAACAGCTGCCGACCGAGCCCTTGTCAGACCCACCACAATCCGCCAGCCAAGCACGCTCTTTAGCCTTCGCCGTGTCCTCAGAAGCCTTCCGCAGCTCCTCGGCCGCACACTCTAAATCATCTGATGTGTCTTTAATGGCATCGGTCGAGATCTCGGACCCCTCGAGCGCAGCGAAGTCAGACTCGGATGTCCTGGGCACGGCAAGCGCCGTACCGGTATAGGTCACACTATCGGTATCCTGCGCCGACACCGCCTGCGTGGCACGCGCGGCGATCAGATACGGCAGAGCCGTCTCGATTTTCTGTAAGCCTTCCGATGCGCTTTTGGCAAACTTGTTGCGCGTTTTAATGATCTCAATCCCGGTGTCGACCATATTGCCGGCAACCGGCTCGGCACCCGGGATGAGGATGGCGACCAGGCCCGTCCCGATCGTGGCAAACCCCGCCAGCCCCAGACTCAAGATGCTCGCATCAACCACCGTGGCAGCCGTGTGATAGGACGACACTACGTTGGCACCCGCCAGCGCGCCACTATCAGCCGCCACCTGAGTATCCCCGGCACGCGACATGCTCCATATCGCCGCGGTCGACGAAAACAACAATGTGAGCACCACTAGGATGACCACGGCAGAAGAAAGCGTGGTATAGGCGCCGTCTTCGATAAACAGATCGACACCGGCTCGACCCATAAAGCCGCCTCGTTTGCGGAGAGCGCCTGGTCGACGGCGGGCCGCAAACCCTTGCGTCACCCGCAACAGGCAGCGCCTAATCCCATGCAGCAATCCACGAATCATAATCTCCCTCCAGCCATTCGGGACGCGATTGATACGAGACATCGACCTTGAGCTCAACGTAGCCGCCCTCGGCGGTACCACCCATAGCCTGCGCAAACGCACCGATCACAGGCAACGGCTTGACCTCGCCGGAAACGGACACGGACGAGACGCCACCCGCACCGGCCCGGCCAAGCTCGATATCCCACGACAACGGCCCGCCGGCATGAAAGATCGAAACGTTGGGCACTGCGGCAAGTCGGCGGCGGGTGAACTCCTTAAGATCGTCGTCCTCCGCCGTCGTCGTGGTCATGAGCCGCGCGGTCTCGGCGGCGGCAGACTCCATGACCGCGCGCGTATAGAGCAGGCACACCGGTTGCAGCGCGAGAAGGATGAGTGTCAGAAACGTCGGCAGCAAAAAAGCGGCCTCGACCGTAGACTGCGCCCGGTCCTCGCGCGCGGCATCAATACAACGCGATGTCCTTAGCGGCCGCAGCGGCGTCGATAACCGACGTCGAGGCAACGCCATGGGATGCCGCCCGCTCAACCAGCGCCGCCAAGCGCCCATCGGTGCCGGCACGCCAAAGTCCCGCGATCGCCAGCACGATCGATAACAGCGCCACCGTGACGATGGCGTATTCGACCGTCGCCTGGGCAGATTCCTCACGCAGGACATCATGCATTTCACGATCCCTCCTTTGAGTCCGTTGCCTGCGGGCTCAGGCGCACGGCGCGCAGACGACACGAAGCATCGCCAGCATCCGCGGCAATTGTCACCATATCGACCCAGCCGCGTTCGTCGCGCACGATGGCGCCCCACACGTTTCCCTTGATGTCGAGATAGCCGCTCAGAGCAAGTTGCGCCGTGGGTACCTCGCGATAGGCACGCAGCATATCCGCCGCCGCTTCGGTCATCGGTCGGTCCTCGGACCATGCAAGCCGGACCGCAATCGCGTTGCCCTCAGGCGAATCCGTCGCAGTGCCAGACCGCTTGTCGAGCGTCCGCAGAAAGGTTTGCGCCGTGACAGCGACATCCGAATCGTCCGCATCTCGCATCTCATCTTTTTGAGACGCCACCGCCGAATCTGAGCCCAAATCGGAGGCGGTCCCAGGACGCTGCTGCCGCGCGGCGTTAAGCCCCCAAAGCACCGCCGCTATCGCCACGGTCAGGCAAGCAAACACCAGCAGCACCCCGATGGGGCGCTCGCCCTCTACAGGCTGTTGATGCCCTCGCTGATAGCGTTCCATAGATCTTGGACCTTGCCCTTAAATGCGACGATGGCGATAATCGCGATCACCACGAGCACGCCGACCAAGATGGCATACTCGGTGGTACCCTGTGCACTCTCCTCCTGCAATAGTTCCTTGGCGCGCTGACGAACATGTGCCGCCCGGCAAAACGCCCAGCCCTGGACCTTGCCAGCAGCGTCAGTCATCGTGTTCATGTATTCCTCCCTACATCATCCCGCCTGCTCCCAGCAGCGGGCCCAATATGGACAGAAGCAACGCCGGCAAGATGAGCGTGCCGGTGGGAATCAGCAGCTTGACGGGTGCACGCTCGATCTCGCGCTCGACCGCGGCGCGATGAGCCGCACGGATCTCGCGACTTTGAGCGGCCAGCGTCTCGGCAAGTGGGGCACCCAGGGCGAGCGCCTGCCCCACCGTGATGGCAAAGGTCTCGAGCGCTCGCACGTCCAGGTCGCGCGCGGCGGCCAACAACTCGTCCTCACGCGTGCCCACGCCCACCTGCCACGCCATGCAGGCGCGCTCAAGGCGAAGAGCCAGCACTGACCGGCGGTTGGCGCAGAAAATCTCAAGCGCCGCATCAAACGAAAGACCGGCCGAAAGACCCAAGCGCACAACATCGATCATCTCGGACACTTCGCCGAGCGACACTCGCGCCGGGCCGCCCGCTCCAACCGCGCCCTTCACTCGCGCGGTCAGAGCATCGACCACCGAGCGACCCGCGGCAGCGACCAGCACCGCCTCGCGCTTGCAGGCCCCTGCGATCTTGCGTGCATCCGCCCGATCCAAACCCGTCGCGACAAATACACTCAGGGCGCACAGGCAAGCCGCAACTGCAACCGGGGCGCTCATAGCTCCACCCGCATAATGCGCCGGATAACCACCAGGGCAACGGCGTTGAGGGCAAGACCCAGCACCACAGCGCCCGCGCCGGCAGGCGTCGCAAGACCGCGACGAAAATCTGCCGAAAGCAGCGCCAACACCGCGCACATGCCCGCCGGCATCGCCGCGACCATATGCGCAGACATGCGAGCCTGCGACGTCTTAACATCCAGGCGGCGCTTGAGCTCAATGCGCTCCCCCACCATGCTCGACGCCTCGGACAGTAAGTCGGCAAGCGGAGCGCCGGTGCGCTGAGACACCTTAAGCGCCAAGGTCACAAGCGAAAGACCGGGGGCGTCGATACGCACGAGCAAGTCATCGAGCGCGTCGGTCGCCGAGATGCCGCAATCGATCGCCGCCGCCACCCGCAAAAACTCGGTATGCACTGGCTCTTGCGCATGAGCGCCCACAAAGCGCATGCCCTGGGCCAGCGAATGTCCCGAGGCAAGCGACATGGAAAGTGCGGTAAACGCCTCGGGCATTGCCTCTTCTGCATCGTGTTGCTCGCGCCGGCTCTCAAAGCCATCCCGAGCGGCACCAACGGCAAACGGAGCAACAAGTCCCAAGGCAAATCCGAGGGGCGATAACGACACCATCGTTAGTAAAACGCAGCAGACACCGCTCGATAGCAGCAGAAACGCCAAACGTCCCGAAGCATCTTCGATCACGAGGCCAAGGCGATGCGCCGGAGCCAGCGATGCCCACGAACGGGCGATCTTTTTCAGCAGATCGTTTTCCACCAGCTCACGCGGCAGCTTCTCTGCCACCGTCTCGAGCGCCTGACGTGCCAGCTCCGCCGGCGGTACCTGCGGCACACGAGGTTCCGCCCCGCACGCCGTCGCGACAGAAAGCCCTGCCAAGCCCCCTACGACGAGGGGCACAGTGATCTCCATTCGTCCACCTCCTCTTGTGTGAGCGTCCCCGACCGCAGGCCTTCTGCGATAAACGGCGGCTCGCGGTCAAGCGTCCAGGTGCGCTCGGCGGCATCGAACGTCACATAGCGCTCGAGCTCTACGCCGCCCGATGCGGCGCGTCGCACCCCCGAATACGAGGAGACGAAGCGCCTGCCATCGGCGTGGCGCTCGGACATCACGATACCGTCGAGTGCCATGGCAATCTGCTCCTCGATGAGCTCGCTCGGCAGATCGATGCCATAACGTGCAAGCAACGTCAGACGCACCACGGTCTCCTGTTCTGAACCCGCATGAAGCGTGGTGAGCGACCCGTCGTGGCCCGTGTTCATGGCCTGCAACATGTCGCAGCACTCGGCACCGCGCACCTCGCCCACCACGATGCGGTCGGGGCGCATGCGCAGGGCATTAGTCACCAGGTCGCGGATCGTCACCGCGCCCTCGCCCTCAATTGAAGCCTCGCGCGCCTCTAGGCGCACCACGTGCGGATGATGCGCAAACTTGAGCTCGGCAGAGTCCTCGATCGTCACGATGCGCTCGCCGGTGGAAATCTCACATGACAACGCGTTGAGCAGGGTGGTCTTACCAGATCCCGTGCCTCCCGCAACCGCCAGGTCCTGTCGCAGCGACACCGCACACGACAGCAGCTGCGCATACCAAAGCGGCAGCGATCCCAACCCCACGAGCTCGTCCAGCGAGCAGATACGGTCCGAGAACTTTCGGATGGTGAGAATCGGTCCGTCAATCGCCACAGGCGGAATCACCGCGTTGACGCGATAGCCCGTTTTGAGGCGGGCGTTGACGATGGGGCTGCGCTCGTCGATACGGCGGCCAAGTGGCGAGATAATGCGGTCGATAAGCACACGGATCTGCTCATCATCCTCAAACGCATGCTCGATGGGGTACAAGACGCCGCCGCGTTCAAAGAAAGCCGAGCGGCAGCCGTTGATCATGATCTCGGTAACGGTGTCGTCCTCGATGAGCGGCTGCAACGGCCCCAAGCCCACCACGTCATCCAAAATCTCGTCGATGATGGTCTCGCGCTCGGGCGTCGCGAGATCGGTCGGCTCCTCAACATTGAGCGCCGCCTCCACCGCAGGACGCAATTCCGAGCGGGCAAGTGCCGGGTCGATATAGGCGCTGATACGCGCCACTTCGTCGTAACCCATGCGGTCCATCACGGCGCACTTGGTGCGTCGTTTCACGGCGCGGCGACGCCCCACATCTACAGGCGCTGCCGCCGCCGCAGCGCCGGCAGCCTTAATCCTCGTTTGCAGGCTCATCGCTGATCACCCTCGCGCGACCAGGGAAGGCGGATACGCGGGCGTTCGGTGCGCGTTGCACGGTCGGCGACCATATCGCTCCAAGGGCCGACGGCGCACCCCAGTTCCACGAGCATCTCGCGCGTGGCCTCGCGCACGCTAGTCGCAAAAGCGCTGGTCTGCCCCACTGCCTCGTCAGCGCGCCCAAACGCCATGAGCGCGGCGAGATCCTGCCCGCCATCGGCGATACGAATCTTGGAGCTTAACGCACAGGCAATCTCAAAGCGCATGGCGACGTCCTCGTCTGCCCCGCGCGCACCGAACCGGTTGAACACGGCGCTCATGCGCGTGCGCGGCACACCTACTCGACCTGCCAGTTCAATGACGCGCGATGCCGATGCCGCGGACGACACCGCCGCATCGCCAACGACCAGGCAACGGTCGCTCGCCGCCACCGCAGCCGCCACGGCGTCGCCCCAAAAGACCGAGGTATCGATAAAGACCACGTCGGATTCGCGACGCAGAACATCAAGCAGTAGCTCCACCGGACGTGCCATGAGCTCGGCTTGCTCGGGCGCCGCGACGGGACCCCAGAGCGTAACGCCCGGCGCCACGCGCATCGAAGCGGCTACGATATCCGGCTCGGTGAGCATGCCCGCCGCCGACGGCTCGATAAGTGCCGCCATATCGCGCGGAGCATCGACGCCTAACAAGTCGTAAAGGTTTCCAAACATCAGGTCCAGGTCGAGCACGGCGGCACGCAAGCCCAACAGCGACGATGTGTGTGCCATGGTGGCAACGATCGTCGACTTGCCGCAACCGCCCGAACCCGAAATAGCGCAGATGACCGGAGCTCGATGCGGCGGAGCGGCAGCGTCTGCCGGCGGCATCGGAGGCGGCGGGGCGGGCGTCGGTGGCAGCGCCCCCGTCTCCCCCGCCGCAACCACACGCTGCGTCCAAGCCGGCATGGCAGCTTGTTCGGTCTGCGAGGCAGGCTCGTTCTGCGCAATCTGCTCATGCTGCATTAGCGACAACTCGCCGCACCCGGCAAAGCCCTCAACTTCGTCGAGTTCATCCACCAGATTCACGCCGTGCACGTATCCCATATCTACAGCCGGGGAGTCGCCAGCATGCTGCGCCGGCCCTCCAGCGTCATCGCATACAAGGGGGTTCCGGGGGCGCCGACCATGCTCGGCTTCCGCTTTTCCATAATCATCAACACGCGGGCCTCTTGTAGCGCGAGGCGCCCCGGGTTCCCTATCAACAAAAGCATCGGGCTCAATCGTCATGCGCCGATCGGAATCAACCGCTCCCTCGCCCGCACGCCCGTTGCCGCATATACTGTGCGCAGCGATGACCTCGGTCGCCCCCGCGCGAAACAGCCCCTCGATATCCGACGGATCGAGCGCTTCTATCAACACGACCACGCGACTCACGCGGCCTTCGGCCGTCAGGCGCGCAACAGTCTTGCGCACATCTTCGGTATCAAACAGAGACGCCGCGATGATGGCAGCCCCGCGGCGCGACGGAAACGCCCGCGCCATGGAAACCAGCCCGTCCAGGTCACCCACGCGAAGCACCTGTGCACCCACATCACGGCCCTCGACTTCCCGCTGCAACAGCCCGTAATCGCCGCACGCGCAGCACGCAAGCCAGATCGCCTTCATCACTCGTCGCCTCCGCTCTTTTTGCCGCGCGCCGTGGCGGGAATCGTCAAGCTGACCGTTCCCTTGCCCGAGGCTCCCAGCAGTTCCTTGACGTCTTCGGGGTCAGCCGCCAGCGTCACCCATTCGATCTTGCCCTCGCGCGTGGAACCGGAATCCTCACTGGTATCGATCACGTACGCGCCGCACAGCCAATCGGTTACGCCGTCTTTTTGCACGTACACGTCCACGTAGCTGCCCACGCCCGCAGCACCGCCGACCGAGTGCTCGGCATCGACCGCCACCGAAACGGCGACCTTGCCCTTAGGTACCTCGAGCATGTGGCTCTCGGCCTTGGTGTAGACATTGCAGATCACGGCGTTTTTGGGAATACGCGAAGTCGTCACGTCGCCGCGCACCTGGCGTAGCTCGGTCGCCGCGTCACGCGGCAGCAGACTCGTCAGCCACTCCTGGGTTATGACATTGGTCTCATCGAGGGTCTCACCCACATCGATATCGCGCGCCGCGACGCATACCTCGACGCGATCGCCACCGTACTTGGCCAAGGTCTCAGCCTGGACCTGTTCGGCTTGCGAGCGGATCGACGAGCCGTAAACCATGCAGAGCAGAGCAGCGAGCACGCCCGCGACCAGACTGATGGCGATGCGCTTGCTCTTGTTCACGGCCGCTCCTCTCATGGCAGTGCCGGGCGAATGCCCGTACCACCATTGTCTGAGCGGTCAGAGTGCAAAGCGGCGCAATCGCAATCTTGGTTTTCGATGTCAAACCAATCGCTGACCAAAAGCTGACCAGCCCGTCAAGCTCGTGGCAAGGTTTTGGTCAGCACGTCAGCAAACTGTATGTTTCGAAGCTTTTCCGCAGCAAAAAAAGCCGTCTCCCGAACAGTTGGGAGACGGCTGTCATAGGAAAAATCAATTACAGATGGACATCGGGATCGAGCATTTGAGCGCTCACGCGCATGGATGACGCCAGGTTTTGGAACGTTTCCAGACGCAGGCTATCGATCTGCCCGGCGTCCTCGGCCTCGCGAACGGCGCAGCCCGGCTCATGGACATGCGTGCAATCGCCAAACCGGCACGCGCGCGATGCCTCGACAATCTCGGGGAAAGCGCGCGCCAGACCCCGCTCGTGACCCACGAGCGGCAGGCTGCGCAGGCCCGGGGCATCGGCGATCACGCCGGCGTCGCCCGGCAGTGCCACCATCACGCGCGCGACGGTAGTGTGACGGCCCTGATCGTCGCGTTCGCGCACACCGCCGGTCGCCAACGTATCGTGGCCCAGCAGCGCATTGAGCAGCGTCGACTTGCCGGCACCCGACTCGCCCAGAATCATGGCGCAGCTCCCGGCGGGCGCGCAGGCACGGACCTCGTCCAGGCCGCGGCCCTCGGCAGAGGACGTCACGATCACGCGCACGTCCGGACCCACCAGGCGGCGCACGCGGTCCAGATCGCGCTCGAGTTCCTCGGCATCGCAGCGGTCAGCTTTGGTGAGTACCACCACCGGTTCGGCATCGCAGTCGAGCGCCAACACCAGCGAGCGCGCCACGCGGTCGAGCAGCACCTCGCCGGCACCGAGCGCCTGCACGATTAGCACGCTATCCACGTTGGAGCAGAGCACCTGACGCTCCCCGCGGGCACGGCCGCGCCAACGCTCAAAGCTCGTACGGCGCGGCAGCACGCACTCAATCACGCCCATATCGTGCCCGGGAGCGCGGCGCACCGCCACACGATCGCCCACGGCAGGCAGCAGGACCTCGTCCTCGCCGCGTGACTTGGCAAACCCCACAGCATGCTCGGCACGAAACGTGTCATCGGCAGTCGCCACCAGTGGAAACCCGCGATCCAAGCGCACCACGGCGCCAAGCTGCATCTGCTCGGGCTCCTCGACATGCGCGCAGAAATCATCAAAGGCAGCCTGCTGGGCTTCATCGACCGGCAGGTCATCAAACGCCGGAACGTCCCGCAGCGCGTCAAGCCCCGGTACACTCGCCAGCAACTCCTCAGCAGATGCGGGAGCTTCGGTCGCGAGCTTCCGACGACGATCGCGCTTAGCCCGCGCCCCCGTCGTCTTTTTCTTCGCCTTAGCCTTAGCCTTAGCCACAAACGCCTCCCAGCACCAAAAATCACAACTGAGCAGGTATTTTAAATCAAAAAGAGCTGGCCGGGCAAAGCCCGACCAGCTCACAAACTTTCCCTCAGCCCTTTATCATCCGCGCGGGAGAAAAGCCAACAAGGATACCGCAGGGCCCGCCCGCCGGGAGGGGTTTCCTAAGGGCACATCCCGCAGCCGCAAAGCGGCGAGGACGTGCCCGTGGAAACCCCGCAGGCGGTCGGGCCCGGACAGGTACGTTACTCTTTCTCCACAGCGCGCATGATCGCCTTGTAGATCTCCATCAGCGGAATAATCAGGAAGGCAAGGCCCAGGGCAGCGACAACGCCCTTGAGCTCAAGCGTCACAGGGCCAAAGAACATCTCGGCAAGCGTCGGCTGCACGGTCACGATCACCGTCAGCACCAGTGCCAGAGCGGCGGAAGCCCACAGCCACTTGTTCTGCTTCTTCATGGTGAACAGCGACGCACGACGGCTGCGCATATTGAAGCAGTGGAAAATCTCGACCATGTTGAGCGTGATGAACGCCATCATCACGCCTTCCTCGTCGGCATTGCCGGCGATCATATCGGCGATGTGGATGTAGCCCATGTCAAAGTACACGCCCACAAAGAAGCTCGCCAGCACCAGCACGGTGATGATTAGGCCCTGGACCACGCAGTCCAGACCCATATGTCCGGCAAAGACACCATCCTTGGCGTTGCGCGGCTTGCGCTTCATGATGTCGCCCTCGGCGTCCTCCATGCCCAGCGCGAGCGCAGGGAAGCAGTCGGTAACCAGGTTCACCCACAGCAGCTGCACCGGCTGGAAGATGGTAAAGCCGATGAGCGTGGCGATAAACACCGAGAAGACCTCGGCAAGGTTGGCCGAAAGCAGGAACTGGATGACCTTGCGGATGTTGTCGTAGATGCGACGGCCCTCTTCGCAGGCACCGATGATGGTGGCGAAATTGTCGTCGGCAAGCACCATGTCGGCGACGTTCTTGGTGACATCGGTACCGGTGATGCCCATGCCAACGCCGATGTCGGCGCGCTTGATGGACGGGGCGTCGTTGACGCCGTCGCCCGTCATGGCCACGATCTGGTCGCGCGACTTCCAAGCCTCGACGATGCGTGTCTTGTGCTCGGGCTGGACGCGGGCGTACACGCCGTAGTCCTCGATGTGCGCGTCGAGTTCCTCGTCGCTCATGCGATCGAGGTCGGCACCGGTGATGGCATGGCTGCGATCGGTGACGATGCCCAGCTGCTTGGCGATGGCCACGGCGGTGTCGATGTGGTCGCCCGTGATCATGACGGTGCGAATGCCAGCGTCGTGGGCCTCGCGGATGGCTTCGGCGACCTCGGGGCGGACCGGGTCGATCATGCCGGACAGGCCGCAGAAGACCAGGTCGTGCTCGAGCGCAGCGGGGCTGCAGTCGCTCGGGACCTCGGTGTAGGTGCGGCTTGCCAGCGCCAGCACGCGCAGAGCCTCGTCGGCCATGGCCTTGTTGGCGGCCACGAGCTCGGCGCGACGCTCCTCGGTCAGCGGGACGACCTTTTCGCCCTCGTAGATATGGGTGCACAGGCCGATCACCACGTCGGGCGCGCCCTTGGTGTACTGCTCGTACTCGCCATCCAAGGTCTCGACGATCACGGACATCATCTTGCGGCCCGAGTCGAACGGGGCCTCGCCCACGCGCGGATGCTCGGCAGTCAGGCCGGTGAGGCCAGCCTTGCCGGCGTCGTTGACGAGCGCGCACTCGGTCGGCTCGCCCACGGCCTCGCCCAGCTCCTCGTCCCACTGAGCATCGGAGCACAGCGCCATGCCGGCCAGGAACTTCTCCTTGGGCGCAGCGAGCTCGTGCTTGACGACGGTCATCTTGTTCTGGGTAAGGGTACCGGTCTTGTCGGAGCAGATGGTCTGTGTGCAGCCAAGGGTCTCGACAGCAGAGAGCTTGCGGATAATCGCCTGGCGCTTGGCCATCTTGGTCACGCCAAGCGAAAGGACGATGGTCACGACGGCAACAAGGCCCTCGGGGATGGCGGCGACGGCGAGCGAGACGGCAACCATAAAGGTGTCGAGCAGGGCAGTCGGATCGGTAAGGACGTTGCCCACGCCGTGGCGGAGGATGTCAACGCCAAAGATGACGACGCAGATGACGATCACCATGATGGTGAGGATGCGGCTGAGCTCGGCGAGCTTCACCTGCAGCGGCGTGAGCTCTTCCTTGGCCTCGGCCAGGGCGCCGGCGATCTTGCCCATCTCGGTGTTCATGCCGGTGCCGACCACGACGGCGCGACCACGGCCGTACACGACGGTGGAGCCCATATAGCACATGTTCTTACGGTCGCCGAGCGGCACGTCGTCGGTGCCGGCGGCGAGCTCGATCACGTTGGCATGCTTCTCGACGGGCACGGACTCGCCGGTGAGCGCGGCCTCTTCGATCTTCATCGTGGCGCTCTCGAGCACGCGGCAGTCGGCCGGAACGGAGTCGCCCGCCTCGAGCATGATCACGTCGCCGGGCACGAGCTCGGCGCTCGGCAGGTGCACGAGCTTGCCGTCGCGCAGCACCTTGGACTGCGCCGCACTCATCTCCTGCAGGGCCTCGAGGGCCTCCTCGCTCTTGGCTTCCTGGACCACGCCCAGCACCGAGTTGACGATAACGACGAACATGATGATGGCAACATCGGCAAAGTCGGGCTCGCCCTTGACCATGCCCGTGAGCGCACTGATGACGGCGGCAACGATCAGCATGATGACCATGGGGTCGGCCATCTGCTCAAAGAAACGCTTCCACAGCGGCGTCTTCTCAGCTTCCTCGAGCTTGTTAGGGCCTGTCTTGGCGAGGCGCGAAGACGCCTCGTCGTTGCTCAGGCCGAGGTTCTCATCGACACCTTGGTCGCTGAGCACCTCCGCCGCGGCGGACAGGTATTCCTTTTGCATATAGAGTCCCCTCCTGGGATTCGGGCCACTCAGCAGATTGATGCCCGATCATAATTCCCAGGAGAAGGGCAAGGGCTCATCAAGGCTGCCGTGCTGAGCGGCAGTTGATAGTGGAGCTATGGTACCCCAAAGCGACGCGTCTAGCCAAAACAATCGGTTTGGAAATATGGTCCGCACGCAACGGTGCAGACCGTGTGATGCTCAACATTGGTAAAACGTTTTTTCTTCGGCACATCGCCAAACTGACATATCGCCCAGATAGCAGCGGTTAGAGCGGTTGGTAAATTTTCTCATATACCGTTTATCCCGCAAAAAATGAACTTCTAATTCGGCATACGGTCGATTTTATGGGGTATTCGGTCAGCATTTCGTTATAATCAACACGGTTTTATTTCTTATGGTTTATCTATCAGCGCAAGACGATGTCAGATGGAGGTCTGAATGTACAAGCGCACTAAGATTGTATGCACCATGGGTCCCGCCTGCGATAGCGACGAGACCATCCGCGAGATGATCAAGGCGGGCATGAACGTCGCCCGTTTTAACTTCTCGCACGGCTCCTACGACGAGCACCACGGTCGCATCGAGCGCGTCCGCCGTATTTCCAAGGAGCTCGGTCTGCCCGTCGGCATCCTGCTCGACACCAAGGGCCCCGAGGTCCGCACCGGCCTTCTGGTCGACGGCAAGAAGGTTGCCGTCAAGACCGGCGATAAGATCGTCGTCACCGCTCAGCCCACGTCCGAGGATTTCCACGGCACCGCTGAGCACATCTCCCTCGACTACCTGGCTCTGCCTTCCGAGGTCGAGAAGGGCTCCCTCATCCTGATCGATGACGGCCTGGTTGCCCTCGAGGTCGAGTCCGTCAGTGGCCAGGACATGACCTGTGTCGTTAAGAACGACGGCCTGATCGGCGAGCGCAAGGGCGTCAACATGCCCAACGTCAACATCTCGCTGCCCGCCATCACCGAGCGCGATCGTCAGGACATCCTCTTTGGCCTGACCGAGAACATCGACTACATCGCCGCTTCCTTCATCCGTGACGGCGAGTCCGTCCGTGGCATCCGCAAGCTTTGCCGCGAGAACGGCGGCGAGCACGTGACGATCTTCCCGAAGATCGAGTGCGCCCTGGGCGTCGAGAACTTCGACGAGATCCTCGAGGCTTCCGACGGCATCATGGTCGCCCGTGGCGACCTGGGTATCGAGATCAAGCCCGAGCTCGTTCCGCACATCCAGAAGGAGATCATCGCCAAGTGCAACGCGGCCTACAAGCCCGTTATCACCGCTACGCAGATGCTCGACTCCATGCAGCAGAACCCGCGCCCGACGCGCGCCGAGGTTGCCGACGTTGCTAACGCCATCTACGACGGCACCGACGCCGTTATGCTCTCTGGCGAGTCCGCTGCCGGTAAGTACCCGGTCGAGGCCGTTAAGATGCAGGCCAGCATTGCTCTCGAGACCGAGAAGTACCTCCCGGCCCACGCTCCGCTCGAGGTTCCGGCCGACGCTCACGGCACCCGCGTCGTCAACAACGTTGTGGGTATGTCCGCTGTGAACATGGCCACCACCGTTGGCGCCAAGTGCATCACCGTGCCGACGACAACCGGTCGTACCGCACGCCTGATCTCGCACTTCCGTCCCAACATGCCGATCTGCGCGTTCTCCCGCCACGAGTGGGCCGTCCAGCAGATGATCATGTACTGGGGCGTTATCCCGCACCAGGCCGAGATTACCCAGGGCACCGTCAACGGCACGATCGTCAAGGCGATCGAGACCGCTAAGGAGCTCGGCTACGTCGAGGCTGGCGATTTGACCGTCGCTACCGCCGGCGATCCCCGCATGAGCGTCCAGCTCGAGGACAAGGTCTCCTCGACCAACGTCGCTTACGTCGCTCAGGTCCGCTAAATCGTACTTGCAAGCAGATTTGCATTGCAAAGGGCCCGGAAGGCATTGCCTTCCGGGCCCTTTTTCTGTGTCAATGCCGGCACACGGCAAAACACGCATCCATTTCTTTACCAAAAGCGCGAAATCCACCTTTCGAGGCCCAAAAATAAAGTCCCAAGCGCTAAAAGTGTTCGCCCGATGGCGAAACCACACCTTACCCGACGCTGCTAAATCGTTTTAGCAAGAGCCAGATCGACCGCGTTTTCGGAAGTATGCGGCAAATTCTGAGACCTCCGAGCACACCCCGTTTTTTCGCAACAAAATGCCTGATAAACTGGCCTCAAAAGCCAGGTCTGCTCACAGGGTTCAGATTTTGCCGCATACTTCCGAATTGACGCTGGCATCGCACGGTCCAAAAGCACATTTCGACCAGGAGGATATCATGGACCTGACGCTATGCGGTCAATCCGCTTTTTACTATCACCGTATCCCGCCGCAGGTATTAGGGCTTTACCCCGCCATTAGCCTTGGCAATATGGATCGCAGATGTTGCGGCCTCGGAAGTCATGCAGTTGTAAAAGACCTGCTTCACGCACCGCTTCACAGGCTTGTATTCACTCGAGTACAATCCGGGTCGCGAAGCCTGTTTAAATCGCACCTCCTGACCCAAGAGCCGCCTCCCGGGTCGTTTAGGCAAACTGAACATGGATTTGATGTCACGTCGCCCGAGTTTACGTTGCTCAGCCTTGCCACGCAGGTCTCACGCAACCAGTTACTCATGGCTTGCTACGAGATGTGCGGCTCCTTTGCAGTGTTTACGCCCTGCGAGCGAACGCAACAACAACTCGATGAAGCCATTTCGCTTAAGCTCATTCCACCCAACTGCGGTTGGGAGCGTGTTGTCGACACCAAGGGCAATGACACCAATTTGTGGAAGCGCCCGCCGCTCCTCAGCGCGGCGGATATCGCCGCGTTCGCCAAGCAGGCTGCAGGCCTGCGCGGCGTTAAACAACTGCGCTGGGCGGCCGAGCACATGACGGGGCAGACCGCCTCGCCCTTCGAAGTACAGACCTCCATACTTGTCTCGCTCCCCCGCAACGAGGGCGGCATGGGTATCAACATCGCAAACAACGTGCGCATCCCACTCAGCGACGCCGCGCGCTCACTGTATGACAAAACCTGCTGCTACGCCGATATCCTCATCGAGAGCAACACCGACAGCATGGGCGTCATCCTGGAATGCCAAGGCCGCTCCGCCCACGATGGCGAAGCCGCAAGTCTCTCCGATGCCGAGCGCACCACCGCCCTCACAAGCATGGGCTATGACGTTATCCAGATAACCTATGAGCAAATCAAAGACACGAAGAGCTTTAACAACATCGCCGAACTCATCCATAAAAAGGCAGGGCTCCCCTACATCCCAAAGACCGATCAGGAACGCACCACCGAAGATGCCCTGCGGCGGGAGCTATTGGTCGATTGGGATGAGCTGTTCGCCGTCAAGCCGGCCAGCTAGCAGCTAGTGATCAGAGGGACTGCGGGGACGTCAGAAGCGGCAACGCGAGTCGCAAAGCCCACCTCGGTCAGCTCGATGACCTCGGTAAACGTTGCATCGAAAAACTCCTCAGTTAGCAGGCGGTATGGCGGATGATCGGGCTCACCGGGGTTTTCGCGCACAATCTCGTGCATAACGCCGATGGTCTTGAGCACATACTCCTTATGGATGGGATACTGCCCAAAACGCATCGCCGCAGTATACAGACGATCGGTCGCACGCGGGATGGAAACAATGCCGAGCGTCTTACCAAACCAGTCAAAGTCACCTTGCTTTTTAATGCGGAATTCCTCGCACGGCTTGCCGCCGTGCGCCTCCAGGTACTGATTCACGCGCGTATTCCATACGGTATCGGCCACCAGATGCGACCAGACGCCCAGCGTTAAATCGAGCAACGACTGCGCCACATCTTCGGACGCAAGCGAGAACTCACAGGCGCCGGGACCGACAACCGGCTCGGCATCCCTGTAGCGCTGGGGATAGTGCACGCGATTCAGTCGCTCGCGTTCCTCGATAATCGAGGTCGCCGCGGCCGGCGCACCGGTGGGCGAACTTTTAAGCAACGGTGCCACATAGGTATCCCAGAACTCATGCTCACGAGGCTTAGGGATAGGCTCGGGCTTGGCAAAGTGCGTAATGCGATACGGAATGGGATCAGCGATACCAGGGACCATATAGCCCACGAAGATATCCGGAACCACGCAGCCAAACAAAAAGGCATTGCGGTCGCGCACGCTATTGGCAAGCGCGCCGGTGCACTCCAGCAAACGCTCCGTCTGAGCGATATGAATGTTCCAGCTTGGCATAGCCACCCCCATAAAAACCTGGATAACTATACCATCACGGCAAAGCCGCGCGGGCCGCTACGCACGCTCTACGCAGCAACTATTCCGCAGCGCCGCTCTCGGTTCCATACGAAGACACCGGCGCCTCGACCACATGGTGATATCGATCGATATAGATGGCGCGGGCACCCAGGCGTCGTACCAAATCCTGATGGTGCGTGCTCATCAAGACCGTCTTACCGGCAGCAACATAGGCCAGTAGAAAGTTGACCACGATGTCGCACGAGTCCTCGTCAAGTCCGTTGGTAGGCTCGTCGAGCACCAGGATATCGGGGTTCATCGACACGACGGCAGCCAGCGCCACGCGCTTCTTTTGCCCGCCCGAGAGCTGATAGGGCGAGGCATCGACCAGATCGGCAACCTGGAACAGCTCCATGGCATCGCGCACGCGGCGCTCGAGCTCGTCTGCCGGCAGCCCCATCTGCGCGGGACCAAAAGCAACTTCCTCGCCCACCGTAGCGCAGAACAGCTGGGCGTCGGCATTTTGAAACACAAAACCTACGCGCTGATGAAAACGCTGAGCGGCCGCGGAATCCTTTAGAAACGCCGCGTCGATCGCGTGCCCGTCAAACAGGTATGCCCCTGCGTCCGCGAGTTCAAGGCCGTTAATAAGGCGCATAATCGTCGTCTTACCGCAGCCGTTGGGACCGAGCAGGGCAACGAGTTCACCACGATCGACCTGCAGCGACACACCATCGACAACCGTATGGCCCGCATAGGAGAACACCACGTCGCGCAGCTCGATGAGCGGCGTGGCCTCGGCGCCGCCCGCACCGTTCGTGCCCGCCGCACTATTCATATCGATCGTCAAAACGTCGCCCTTCCCTAGTTGCATCCCCAGCCGGAACCAGCAGCGCCTACAGCACCGCGCACAACACGGCGAGCAGAACCACGCCGGCCGCATAGACCGCATCGCGCCAGCCAAACCCGGCGCGTGCAGGCGCCGGGTACACGCCGGCAAAGCCGCGGCAAAGCATAGCCTCGTCCATCGCGCGACTGCACTCCATCGCCTTGATAAACGTCATGCCCATGATACCCGCCAGCGAGTCGGTGCGCGAAAAACCCGCAGGCGCGGAACCGACGCTGCGCAGCATGACCGATTCGCACAGATCGTGCGCTGTGCGTCCCAGCACCTCGATATGCTTGAGCGCCATATCGAAAGTAAAGATGACCTCGTCGGGCAGGTGCAGCATCTTAAGCGCCGCCGACATGCGGCTCCAGGTGAGCGTCCACGAAACACCCAGCACCAGCGACACGTTAATGAACGTCTTGAGTGCAATCTTGAGCATGGCGCCCGAGGCAGAAGCACCCAGCAGCAGGGCAGGCAGCGCCAGAACCACGGCAAACCCCGCGGCAGCCAACGCCGGCACAAAGGTAGCGCGCAGCCCGCGTACGGGGCGCACGGCAACGAGCACCAACGCGATCGCCGCCATCAACATCAGGTACAGCGGGCTTTGCGTCAGACACACGCACAGGACGCAAACGAACATCCCTAACAGGCGCACCGGAGCCGAAACGCAAGAAAGGGCGCGGTCGACCATCGACCCGCCCTTGTTCGCGCCTCCACCCAGGCGAACCCGCTCAAGCAGGCTCGCCAGGTGCAGGACGTTCTTTTGCATCACACGATGCCGAGCCCCCGCGGGCTCGTATCGCTCCTCGGCCGCAAGCCAACTAGGCAGCCCGGCTATTGCCATGAGCACCGCTTTCCTTGACCGTCAGCGAGACCAGGCGGAATGCGATGGTGAGCACCGCCACGCCAATCACGCCCGAAAGAATATACATCGCGGCCTGGCCGGCAAAGCCAAGGCCCTGCTCCTCGGAATAGGCCTGCAGATAATCGCCCGTGGGCAGGGCATCGGCAAAGGTCGGAGTGTCGAGACCGACCGAAGCCTGCAGACTGTCGTCACCAGCCTCCTGAACGGCGATCGCGGCGCCCTCGGCGTCCCACTCACCCCAGGCGTCACCGGTGGCAAGCAAGCCGAGCGGCGTAGCCACGACAAGCACGGCGACCAGGATGAGCGTGGGGACCAGCGAGGTCTTCTTGGCGGTTGTGCCCTCGGCAGCAAGCTGGCCATCGACGGCCTCGGGCCCGACGATAACGCTCGGCGCCGTCTTCTTGATAAAGCCGTAGATCGCGGCAGTCGCCACGCCCTCGACCACGCCGGCAACCAACATATGCGGAATCATCATGGCCGGAATGGCAATGGACAGCGGGAAGGGGCAGTACAGCGGCGCGCCCGAAGCGTTAGTAAAGAGCATGGGCTGAATACCAAACTCGACCGCCGCGCACAGGGCCGCCAGGCACAGGCCGACCCAGCCGCTTACGATGGCCGAAACCGAGGTGCCCCAGCTCTTGTCGTGCAAACGGCTGTTGAGCGCACGGAACACGATAGCAGCGGCAAACGGCAGCACGAAGGCCATGTTAAAGCAGTTGGCGCCAAAGGACAGGATACCGCCGTCGCCAAACAGCAGCGCCTGCAACGCCAGCGCGACCGAAACCGCGATGGCCGCGGCCTCGGGGCCCAGCAGCAGCGCGATGAGCGCGCCGCCGACGGCGTGACCAGTGGTGCCGCCGGGCAGCGGCACGTTGAACATCATGAGCAAAAAGGAGAACGCAGCGCAAATACCCAGAAAGGCCATATGCTCGCGATCGAGCGTGGCGCGCACTTTCTTGATGCAGTGAACCCATACGGGCACCATCGCCACCGCCATAACGGCATCGGTCTGCGGGGACAGGTAGTTATCTGGAATGTGCATATACGCCTCCCGGTTGCCGGCACATGGGATTGCAGCGCCGCTTGAACCATTTCATCAGTGTTACGAGCTAGATGATTCGTAACACGCCGCAGGCTATGATAGCAAAACGGCGCGCCGCCACAAAAGCAGCACGCCGTTTTGTAATGCGCGTGTCATATATGCAGGGTCAGCGATGCCTTATTCCGAACACCGCGGTCGCGCAGAGCTCCGCAGCAACCGCCATCAGGCCCTACGCCCCCCATCGCAAGCCCTAGCCGCGGACCTCGCCGTTTACGCCTTTGCATACCTTGGTGACAATCTTCTGGTGCGCTTTCTCGACCTCTTCGCTGGTAAGCGTGTGGTCGTCGGAGCGATACGTAAGCGCAAAGGCCATGGACTTTTTGCCCGCTCCGATGCGGATGGGATCGCGGTAGACGTCGAACAGGCGCACGCCCTCGAGCAACTTACCGCCGGCGCTCGCAATGCGGCGCTCAAGATCCTCACAGGTCACGGAGTTGTCAACCACAATGGCAAGGTCGTGCTCAACGGCCGGGTACTGCGAGAACTCGCGATAGTTCTCCTGGTTGCGGGCGCCCTTGATCAGCTTGTCCAGATCGAGCTCAAAGGCAACGACGACCTCATCGATGCCCATCGCCTCGCGCGCCTCGGGGTGAATCTCGCCGACCCAGCCCAGCACGGTTCCGCCGGACAGAACCTCGGCCGCACGACCCGGCTGCAAGAAAGCGTAGCCCTCGCCCTCGACGGGACGGAAGCGAACCTTCTCGATGCGCAGCTGGGCGAGCAGCTCCTCGACAATGCCCTTGCCAAAGAAGAAGCGCAGCTTACGGTACTTCATGTTCCAGGACTGCTCGCTCCACTGGCCCGAGAGCACACCCGCCACGGACTTGGTCTCCTTGGGCAGGCTGGCGTTCTCGCGACCGTGGAACAGGCTGCCGACCTCGTACAGGTGCACGTTGGGCGTACCGTGCGCCTCGTTGTAGGCCACGGACTGCAGCAGGCCCGGCAGCAGCGAACGACGCATCTCGGTCTGCTCGGCCACCAGCGGGTTCATGAGCACCACGGGGCAGCCGCGGCCTTCGGTGGACATGCCGATCTTCTCCAGGTCGCCCGGGGCGGCAAAGCCAAAGGTCGTGGTCTCGTTGAGGCCGCAGGCGCGCAGGATCTCGCCGACCTTGCGGGTGAGCTTTTGCTCACGGGTCAGGCCGCCGATGTGGTTCTTGGCAGCCGGGATGGTCGCCGTCACGCGGCCCATGCCCCATAGGCGCAGGACCTCCTCGATCAGGTCAATCTCGCGCGGTAGGTCGGGGCGGAAGCTCGGCGGGGTAACCATAAAGTCCTCGCCGTCGCGCTCGACGGTGCAGCCCAGACGGGTGAGCGAACGCTCGATAAAGTTGGGCTCGATATCGGCACCGCAGATGGCGTGCACGCGGGCCAGGCGCAGCTTAATGCTGTCGATGGTCTTGGGCGCGGGGAAAACGTCGACATAACCGGGAGCAACCTCGCCGCCGGCAATCTCCTCGATGAGCGCGCAGGTAACGTTGGCGACATCCACGCAGCCGGTCTCATCGACCTGGCGCTCAAAGCGAATGGAGGCGTCGGAGATCAGCGACAGATCGCGGCTGGTGTGCGAGGTGCGACCGGCATTGAAGCAGGCACTCTCGACCATCACGTCGACGGTGTCGTCCTCGATCTCGGAATCCATGCCGCCCATAACGCCGGCCAGCGCCACGGGGCGCTCGCCGTCGGTGATGAGGCCCATGCCGGCGTCGAGCACGCGCTCTTCGCCATCGAGCGTCGTGAATTTCTCATCCTGCTGGGCGGCGCGAACCACCACGCGACGGTGGCCATCGCGCTCGGCAAAGGTGTCCAGGTCAAAGGCGTGCAGCGGCTGACCGGTGAGCATCATCACGTAGTTGGTGATGTCGACGATGTTGTTGTGCGGGCGCACGCCCAGGGCGTTAAGGCGCTTGACCATCCAGTCGGGCGACGGGCCGACCTTCACGTTGCGCACGATGCGGGCGACATAGCGGTCGCACAGGCCCTCGTCGGCAATCTCGACCGAAAGCTCGTCGTCGGTCGCGCGGCCGGTCTCCGCCTTGATGGCGGGCAGATCAACGTGGAAATCGCGATCGAAGATGGCACCGGTCTCGCGGGCCATGCCGATCATGGACAGGCAGTCGGGACGGTTGGGCGTGATCTCGCAGTCGAGCACGGTGTCGCTCGAGCCCACGTACTCGGCAAACGGCATGCCGCAGGGCGTATCCTCGGGCAGGATCATGATGCCGGAGTGGTCGCCGCCCAGACCGAGCTCGCGCGCGGAGCAGTTCATGCCCATGGACACGACGCCGCGCAGCTTGCTCTTCTTGATCTTGATGTCGCCGGGCAGCTCGGCACCGATCATGGCCGTGACGATGTGGTCGCCGGCCTCAAAGTTCTGCGCGCCGCAGACAATCTGCAGCGGAGCGGGGTTGCCGTCGGCGTCGAGGTTCTTGTCGCCCACGTCGACCGAGCACACATACATATGGTCGCTATCGGGGTGCGGGGTCTTGGTGAGCACCTTGGCGGTCACTACATGGTCGAAGGACTCGCCCACGGTGTCGATCGCCTCGACCTCGGTGCCGGTACGGATATATTCGTCCGAAAGAGTCTTGGGATCCTCCGGAATATCGATCATGGTCTTGAGCCAGTCGTAAGAAACGCGCATCTAACTGGTCTCCTTTCATAAATGCGGCTTTGAGCCAAAAACTGCAACGGAGACGGGTTTTCCAAGTGCCGCAGATTGCCTTGAAAGAGGAGGGCCGCGTACTTAGGTACGCAACCGACGATTGAAAGGCAAGGTGCGGTGCTTGGGAAAGCCGCCGGGCCTAGAACTGATTTAAGAAGCGCATATCGCCCGTCATGAGCGTTCTGAGGTCGGGCAGGTCGTAGCGCAGGGCCGCGACGCGTTCGGCGCCAATGCCAAAGGCGAAGCCGGTATACTTCTCGGGGTCGATGCCACAGTTGATAAGAACGTTGGGGTCGACCATGCCGCAGCCCAGGATCTCGATCCAGCCGCTGTGCTTGCAGAAGTTGCAACCCTTGCCGCCGCAGACGTGGCAGCTCACGTCCACCTCGCAGCTGGGCTCGGTGAAGGGGAAGAAGTGCGGGCGGTAGCGCGTCTTACGGTCCTCGCCAAACATGCACTTAACAAAGTAGTCGAGCGTGCCCTTCAGGTCGCCAAAGGTGATACCCTCGTCGACGACCAGGCCCTCGATCTGGTTGAACTGCGGCAGGTGGCAAGCGTCGGCCGTATCGGGACGGTAGACGGTGCCCGGGCAGATCATGTAGATGGGCGGCTTCTGTGACTCCATGGTGTGGATCTGCACGCCCGAGGTCTGGGTGCGCAGCAGCACATCGGACTCGCCGTGGGCGTGAGCCTCGGGATGCGCGACGCCGCCGGGGTTGTTGTCGACCACATAGAACGTGTCGCGAGCCGAGCGGCTCGGGTGATCCATGGGCGCGTTGAGCGCGGTGAAGTTGTAGTAGGAGGTGTCGACCATGGGGCCGGACTCGACGGTGTAGCCGATGCCGCAGAAGATGTCCTCGGCCTCCTCGATGATCTGCTTGATCAGGTGCTGGTGACCGATCTGCGGACGGATACCCGGCAGCGTGATGTCGACGGCCTCGTGCTCCAGTGCGTGCTTGAGGGCGGCGGCCTTCATCTCGGTGGTGCGCTCGTCGAGCATGCCCTCGATCAGCTGGCGCATCTCGTTGGCGCGCTTACCCATCACGGGACGATCCTCGGGGGCGAGCTTGCCCATCATGCGCATCAGGCCGGTAATGCGACCCTTGCGGCCGAGCAGCTCAACGCGCGCAGCCTCGAGCTTGGCGGCGTCGTCGGCGCCTGCGACGAGCTCCTTGGCCTCTTCCTCGAGTTTGACCAGATCATCAATCAGACTCATGTCTTCCCTTTCGTCTCTCGCGCATCCGCCTGCCGGGGCGGCTGGCACCGCCCGACGCTTACGGATGTGCGGCCCGGTTCGGTAACAAAAAACCGTCCTCGGGCATGTACATTGCCCAAGGACGGTTGAATTCCGCGGTACCACCTTGTTTGACCCGGCGGATGTCTAGCCCGCCGTGCCCACTCTGCGCCCCTTATCGCGAGGCTCACGGCTTCCCTACTGGGGCTTCGCCGCCGCTAGCCGCGCGCCCGTTGAGGTCGCTGCTCGGGAGTGAACGCTTGGCCCTTGTCACCGCAGGAAGGCTTGCAGCCCATGACCTTCCCTCTCTTGCCGGCGACGCGGCGGGCAAAACCCTCTCCGTCAACGCATTGGGCTATAGGATAACACATTCTGCGAGCATATCGCCGCGTTCCGTTTTGTTCGCGCTGGGTACAAGGCAGGTAGCTGTGCAAACTGGCCGTGCACCCGCCTGCGGCGCTCGGCCTGCGAGATTAAGGATACGGTATGGGAAAGAAACTCGATAAGAAGGCCAAGGCCGCCGTGGCAAAGGCTGCCAAGGGCGTCAAGGCTGCTAAAGTCGACAAGGCCGTCAAAAAGTTCCGCAAACTCGAGGGCAAGCTGTGGACTCGCGAGTACCTGCTCAAGATTGCCGAGTTCGATGGAGCGACGATTGCCCCCGCCAACGGCGCCGCAGCGCGCGCCGATGCTATGGGCACGCTTGCCGGCGAGCATCACAAGCTGCTGACCAGCAAAAAGTCTGTTGAGCTCGTGCGCTCTCTCGCGCGTGAGACGGTCGCAGGCGGAAAAATCGACGACCCGCAACTGCTCGACGAGATTCGCGTGCTCGGCCGCGACCAGCGCGAGGCGAGCGTCATTCCCACCGAGGAGGCCGAGGCCTGGACCAGGCTCACCTGCGAGGCCGACGCCGTGTGGCACAAGGCCAAGACGGCCAATGACTGGGCAAGCTTTGAGCCCTATGTGGACAGAATCGTCGGCCAGCTTAAGCATCAGGCCGAGCTCATGGACCCCAAACGCGACCCCTACGATGTTTGGCTCGACCAGTACGAGCGCGGCCTTTCCGCCCAGAGCTTTGATGCGTTTTGCGACGAGGTCAAGGCCACGGTCGTGCCGCTCGTGCACGCCATCGGCGAGCGCGGCCAGCAGCCCGCCGCTGACTTCTTGCATGCCCGCGTGCCCGAGTCTGCCCAGCGCGCCATGAGCTTCGACCTTATAAAGCTCGTCGGCCTAGACTTGGACGACACCACGCTCGCCTTTACCGAGCACCCGTTTAGCGAGGGTTTCTCGGTGGGCGACGCGCGCATCGCGACGCACATCTACGAGGACGATTGCATCTCCAACGTCTACAGCATCATCCACGAGGCGGGACACGCCATGTACGAGCTGGGCGTCAATCCCGCCTATGCGCGCACGTGCCTGGAGGGCGGCACCTCCATGGGCATCCACGAGAGCCAGAGCCGCTTCTTTGAGAACACCGTAGGTCGCAGCCGCGCCTTTATGGGACCGCTGCTCGAGGTGCTGCGCCGTCACGCGCCCGAGGTCTATGGCGACGTGGACGAGGACACGCTCTACCGCGCCGTGAACATCGCGCAGCCGTCGCTGATCCGCACCGAGGCCGACGAGCTCACCTACCCGCTGCATATTATGGTGCGCTACCAGATTGAGCGCATGCTGTTTGCCGGCGAGGCCACGGCCAAGGACATCCCTGCGCTTTGGAACCGCTTTATGGACGAGTACCTGGGCATTTCCGTTCCCGACGACACGCGCGGCTGCCTGCAGGATACGCACTGGAGCGGCGGCTCGTTTGGCTACTTCCCCACGTATGCGCTGGGTAGCGCCTACGATGCCATGTTTGTGCCGGCCATGTGCCGCGACGGTGTCGACCTCAACGGCGCCTGTGCGAGCGGCGATTTGGCACCCGTCCGCGCTTGGCTGGGCGAGCACATTTGGCAGTGGGGCCGCGCCAAGGACGCGCCGGAGCTCATCAAGGGCGCCTGCGGCATGGCATTCGATGCCCGCTACTACTGCAGCTACCTGCAGGACAAGTTCACCACGCTCTACGAGCTGTAAAGCTTAAGCAACACACCAACACGAAGGGGGCGCCGCAGGATCTATCCGCGGCGCCCCCTTTTCCACCTAGTCGTTTAAGAACGTCCCCGATGGCTACCTTACAGAGCTTCCAAAGCACTTGCGATGCGCTTCATGGCTGCGTCGGCAGCTGCCTGGTCGGGGGCTTCGGCCAGCACGCGAATCACCGACTCGGTTCCGCTCTTGCGGACGAGCACGCGGCCCTCGCCCGCCAGCGCGGCCTCGGCCTCGGCGATGGCGGCCTGCACGCCCATGTTGCCCAGCGCGGCGTCCTTATCCGCTACGCGCACGGCAACCTGCGCTTGCGGCAGCAGCTTGCACGGAGCCGTGAGCTGCGAGAGCGTCTCGCGCTCGGCACGAATCACTTCCATCACGCGCAGCGAGGTCATAATGCCGTCGCCCGTGCGCTCGATATCGCCAAAGATCGTATGGCCCGTCTGCTCGCCGCCCAGGCTGTAGCCGCCCTCGCGCATCTTGGCGTACACGTGACGGTCGCCCACGCCGCTGGTCACGGCACTCAGGCCGGCAAGCTCCAGCGACTTGATCAGGCCAAAGTTGCTGGCGATCGTCGGCACCACGGTACCGCCCGAAAGGCGACCGTGCTTGTTCAGATACACGCCGCACACGTACAGGATCTGGTCGCCATCGACCACGCGGCCGCGCTCGTCCACGGCCAGGCAGCGGTCGGCATCGCCGTCGTAGGCAAAGCCCACGTCCAGGCCCTGCTCCACCGCATGGCGCTGTAGGCGCTCCATATGCGTGGAGCCGCAGTCGACGTTGATGTTAAAGCCGTCGGGCGCGGCATTGATCACACGCACGTCGGCGCCCAGCGCGTCGAACACCGGCTTGGCCACCGAGGACGCCGAGCCGTTGGCGCAGTCGAGACCGATCTTAACGCCCTGCAGCGAAAAGTTCGCACTTGCAATGAGCGAGGCAATGTAGCGGTTGCGGCCCTGCATGTAGTCCACCGTGGCGCCGATGTGGTTGCCCGTGGCCAGTGGCACCTCGCTCTTGCCATCGACGTAGTCCTCGATGAGCTCCAGTACGTCCTCGTCCATCTTAAAACCGTCGCTATTGACGAGCTTAATGCCGTTATCGCAAAACGGGTTGTGGCTCGCGCTGATCATGATGCCGCAATCGAAGCAGCCTTCCACGGTCTGATGCGCTACACCCGGCGTGGGGATCACGTGCAGCATATAGGCGTCCGCACCGCTCGCGACCAGGCCACTCACCAGCGCCGCCTCGAACATATAACTCGAGCGACGCGTGTCCTTACCCACGATGACGCGCGCCTTGCGCTCGCGGTTGGCGCCGTAATACCAGCCCACAAAACGGCCAATCTTATAAGCGTGCTCTACCGTCAGCCCAACGTTAGCCTCACCGCGAAAGCCGTCGGTGCCAAAGTACTTCATGCGCTCTCCTTACAAAATAGGGGCGAACAGATTGCCTGTCCGCCCCAAAATGGTACTCGATTATCTGCGCTACCAGAAAAACCCTACGCCGACGCGCTGTCGCGAGCCGCCTGGCATGTAGGAGTCTGACGCAGCGTAAGCGGCTTGTCCCCCGCCTCGGCCGACGTGGTCAGCGTATATGTGATCGTCGTCGTCTCGCCAGCATGCAGGTCAACGGTGCCCGAATAGAAGGGGATTCCATGCCACGTAGCGGCGCCAAGACCAAACTGGGTGCCCTCGACGGTCAGATCAGTAATGATGCCGCCCGTCGGGGCAAACAACGAGACATTCAGACGCTCGTCGTCGCGCGCGGCATCGGGCGCGCTCGCCGCGACGTAGTCGGGCAGCTTGCCGGCCTCCTCCTGCGTCATGATGTTCGTCAGGGTAACGGTGATGCGATACGAGCATGTGCCGTCACCGTTCTTGATGCCCTGGCCAATCTGCGTATCGGCATTCAGGTACCAGTCGAGCTTGGAGAAGCTCAGGTTGTTAAAGTAGACACCAGCAACGGGATCTTCACTCGGGTCATCCGGATCGGGCAGCGAGGCGTCGATGTTCATCTCCTTGATAGCGTTCTGCTCGTCATCGTTTTTCATCCACGCGATCAGGCGGCCCTCTTCGGCACCGCGCTCAACGGCGCTGACAAGCTTCGTAACATCGACATCGCCGATACCGCCAAGGATCTTGTCGAAGGCAGCGCTGGCGACGGATGCAAAGATGCCGTCCGACTCCTCGACCGGATAGTTCCAGTACACATCGTGCATGAGGACCTTTGCGGCGTTGGTGCCGTCGACAACCGTTCCGTCGGGCAGCGACACGTTACCGACCAGGCCCAGCAGATACTGCAGGAACACCGGGTCGATACCCACGACGCCGTCAACGTCCTGGCCATATTGAGATTTCCACAGGGCTGCGACACGCTGCGAGTTGCGGGGCCAATCAGGCGAATAGGTATTGCCCGAGTTGTACAGGTTACTGTGGTTGCCGAACAGCGCCTCATCCTCTTCGTCGACGCTCTCGACTGCCTCATCCTCGCTGAGTCCAATGCGGGGAACAAACTCGCCAATCGACATCTGGCCGTCGGTGACCGAAATCAGGCCCTGCGAACCGCCAAAGCCGCCGCAGGCACGAATCTCGACGTTGTTCATGGCGTACACAAGGTAGTTGCGCGTCTGGCCGTTGGCGCCGAGCATCTGGGGAAGGACGGGGGCGACCTTCTCCGCCGCGTCAACCGCGCCGTTGAGGGTGGCAAAGCCGTCCTTGGCCTTATCGACCAGCTCGGTCACCTGGGAAATATGAGTATCGCCAATGCCCTGGATCTTCTCGTTGGCGCTCTTGAACACCTTCGAGCTGCTGGAAAGCGAATCGGCGACCGCCTGCAGCGCGGACACGTTAATCATGCCGTCCTGAAACAGCTTGCCGGGCGTGGCCTGCGAAAGGTTATCGGCCATGGGAACCAGCGCATTGCTCGAGACATCGGACAGGGCGTCGATCATGGTGCGGGCCGCATTGATGTCGCTGCCATACACCGGGATAAACGAAGCCGCCGTCCACAGCGGGCTCGAGGTCTCCGCCTTCATGCTGTCGCAAAGCTCATCAATCTTCTTCGCGTCGTCAGGCAGCGTCGAAAAATCGCCCGACGTGACCTTGTCCTTAAGGCCACCGACGATCTCGACAGCCTCCTTCGCTTCGCTCTTTACGGTCTTTGCCGAGTTAAGCAGCATAAAGCCGCTTGCGCCAAGCGCAACGAGAAGCACCGCGACTACAGCGGCAATAATGGCGCCGGTGTGACGCTTTTTGCGTTCGCCCTTGCGATGGCGATGACGGACCAGACCGTCAGAGGTCGAACTCGACGAAGCGTCGCTACCGTAGTTCAAGCCAAAATCGTAATAATCTTCCTTGGAACCCGAGCCCGCAAACTGGGCACCGCTATCATCCAGGCGGGCGAACGTGCCAGTCTCGGAGGCGCCGGTGTAAATCGTGCCAAGGTTACCCGTAAGCCCCGCGCCACCGGCAGAGGGAGTATTGTTGGCGGCCTTGCCGGCATTAACGTTGCCGGCGGTATTCGCGGCGTTGGCAGCACCTGCGTTGTTCGCAGGTATCGAAGGGGCCCCGCTCGGCTGCGACGTGGAGGTTGCACCGCCCGCAAAGACATTCCCTCTTGCACGGCCGGTCTTTTTTGCCTTTTGAGACTGCTCGTACAGAGCGGTAAACATCGCCGTCTCGCCCGGGGACACGCGCTTACCGGAACCGCCCTGCCCAGCGCCGCCCGGCGTGCCGGCCTTACCAGCCCCGTTCGGACGCGGCGGAACTGCAGGACGGCCGCTATCGCTGCCCTTAAAGTGATTACCAGCCATAAAGAAATCCTCGCAATTGAGTCGCAATGAAAAAGTCCATAACGTTACTAGTTTATGGCATTTTGAGCATCGACAGCTAAACTCCAGACACGGACATCAATTGGCGAAAATGTGGCACAACGCCTTTTCCGTCTTGGCGCCAGCTACACCGTCAAAAACACCATCGCGATAATCATGGCAAAGCCCGCCAGGTCGGTGGGCAAAAACACCGTTCCCAGCATAAGGGCGCTGGTGATGGTGGCCGAAACCGGCTCCATGGTTCCAAGGAGGCTCGCGCGCACCGAGCCAATCTCCTTAACGCCCTGCATGTAGAACATATAGGCGAAGAACGACCCCACCACAATAAATATCGCGAGCGCGCCGACACCCGAGGGGCCGAGCGCCGGCATATGCGCCCACGGCTGGGTAAAGATACTCATCACGATTCCCGCCGAAAGCATGGCCGAGCCCGTGACGACCGGGCTACCGTATTTGTTGAGGATTCCGGCAGGGATGATTGCTATGCAGGCACCGCCCACTGCGCACAAAAGGCCCGAGAGCAGGCCCATCGGCGAGATGTTGAGCGTACTGGGGTCGCCGCCCGTGGCGATCAAAAACGTTCCGACCAAGGCGAGCAAAATACCCAGCGCCTCGCGCGTGCGCGGCAGTCGATGCGCGGTGACGCAGGCATACCCCATGACGACCACCAGCTGCAGGCACTGGAAGACGGTCGCGGTGCCCGCGTTGGTCAGGCGCACGGCTGACAGATAGCAAAGCTGGTTGAACAGCAGACCAAAGATCGTAAACAGAATGAGCTGCTTGCGATCGGCAGGGGTGGTCCACAATTTGACCAGGCGGTCGCGATCTTTTCTGAGCACGACGAACATAAAGAGCAGGCCAGCGATAACTTGGCGCACGCTCATCAGCCAAAACGTCTCGATATGGCACACGTCAAAGAGGTAGCTGGCGCTGGTGCCGGAAAAGCCCCAAAACGTACCGCCGGCAAACGCGGCGAGTGTACCCAGGGCCATCTTGCGCGTCTGGGCGTCGTTGAGGCGGTCGCGCCATGCGCGGCGGGTGCTGCGGCTGAGCTCATCGGTGCCCTCGGGCACGACAAAATCGGATGCCGCCGTCATCGGCACCGAAGCCTTTTTGCGTGCACACTGCGCTGAGCGCTCCTGTTCCATTCCACTCCCCCGAAATCAATTGGCAACAAAGCGCTCAAACTGTAGCACGAATATTGGTATGAAAAAGCAGACGATTCGGAACATCTACGGGCGTCCAATTTGCAGGGACGAAAGGAATGACGGAAGGCCACTATGCCAAGGGACTGGGTTCGTCTGGAGCGCTGGGGTCGGAACCGGAACTCGGCTCAGCCTCGGCGCCGTGCTCAACGCGATTGTCGGCATCGTCCTCGTCACCGGTGTCGTCCTGCTCCTCCTGCTCGCGACGGCGCTTTTCGCGAATCTGCTCCACGGCCGCGCGCAGGGCAGCCTCGTCCTCGGCACGCGCCACATCTTGCGTGGCCTTAACCATATGGCGAATTTCGAGCGCCAGCAGCACAATCAACGGCACCACGATAAACGGAAAGAACAGCAGCGGATTGGTAAGCAGCGACACCACCACGCCCAGGCCTGCCGAGACAAAGACCACGCGGCCCACCACGTCGGCGGCGGGCACGGGCGCGGCGTCCTCGACCGGATTGGCGTCGCCCTTGGTGTGGTAGACCGGTGAGCCGTCGGACGCGGCCTCCACGGATACGATGCGGTGCGTGTTGAGCGAACCCTCCAGCGCATCATCGGACGAATGGAAGGTGATGATATCGCCAACCTGGTAGACCTGGCTGTTGTCGGTATCGACGACGATAAACGAGTGCACGGGAATCGCCGGCTCCATCGAGCCGGTCAGCGTACGCATAAAGCCGTAGCCCATGATGGTGGGAATCTCGCCGGCGGGCGTGAACACCGTGCGCAGCAACACCACAAAGGCGACCAGGATCACCACGGTCGCCAGCACGTTGATCACGCGGAGCACGTGCTTCATCACTTGTCGGCGTCCTTTGCGGAAGGCTCGACGTCAGTGGCGTCAGATGCCGAAACGTCGGTCTCATCTCCCTCAACGGTCGTGGCGACATCGCCCTCGGCGGCCTCTCCGCGCAAGCGAGCCAGCAGATAGCGCGACAGGCTGTTGCCCTCGGCACGGCGCTCGGCGCGGGCGCGATCGCGCTCGGCCTGTTCCAGCTCGTGCGCCAACGAGGCCAAGCGCTGCTGCATCTCCGCGCGGGCGGCCTCGAGCTCGCGCTCGTGCGCGGCCTTTGCGGCGGCGACCTCCTGCTCGATGCGCTCCCCCGCCTCGAGCTCGGCCGCGGCAATGCGTGCATCGGCGTCGGCACGGGCCTCCTCGGCGGCACGCGTGGCGGTGTCGCGCTCGGCGGCAGCGGCGGCGACCTTTTCGTTGGCATCCACCGCAGCCTGCTCAACGGCAGAGTCGGCAGCAACGCGGGCAGCATCGATTGCGGCATCGGCGGCCTGCTGGGCGGCGGAGACCTTCGCCTCAGCCGCGGCAACGGTGTCGGCGAGCACCTGCTCCGCTGCGGCCGCCGAGGCGTCGGCCGCCTCCTGCGCGGCGCGAGCATCGCGTTCGGCCGTCAGCTGCACTTCCTCGATCTGCAGCTTGGCGGCGTCCAACTTGGCATGCAGCTCGGCCATCTCCTTGGCAGAGGCCTCGCGCACGGCGGCGAGCTCGGCCGCAGCAGTGTCCTTGGTGGCCTGCAGCTCGGCAGCGTCGGCCGCCGTCTTGGCGGCCAGGGCCGCAGCAGCATCGCTCTTAACCTGCGCGACCTGCTCGGAAGCCGCCTGCTCGGCGGCAGCAACCTTGGCGTCCGCGTCTGCCCGGGCGGCAGCCACCTCGGCATCGGCCTCGGCGCGCATCTGCTCAAGCTGCGCCGCCGCGGTCTCACGCGCCTCGACAGCGTCGGCCTCGGCAGCCTTCTTGCCCGCCTCGACATCCTCCAGCGAACCTTGCAGCTCCTCAACATCAGCCTCGGCCATCTGCGCGCGCTGCGTCAACGCCAGCTCGCGCGTCTTGGCCTCGTCCAGCTCGTCGGCCAGGTCATCGCGCTCGTCGGTCAGCGCGTGCGCCTGCACCTTCCAGGATTTCACCTGGCCCTGGAGCTCCTCAATCTGCTCGCGTGCCTCGGCCAGCGCTTGCTCGGCATCGAGCTGGGCCTGCGTGACCTCCTCCACAAACACGCGGCGGACCTCGACGTCGGGCAGGTCGGGGCTATCGACCTGCACCTCCTTAATCTCCTTAATAAACTTGGGCGCCACCGGCGCGTGTTGCACGCTCTCGAGCTCCTGCAGGTTGCGCTCGTCATCGGTCAGGCTCTTAAAGACGGTGTAGTTGTTGATGAGGTTGGTGTACATCTGCACCATGTACTCGTCATCGAACGCCAGCGCCTGCTGCTGCACGTCGATGTTGTAGCCCACCTTGTCGTAGCGCTCCATAAACTGCCACAGCTGGTAGCACTTGCGGTAGTTGGGGTCCTTCATGATGAGGTTAGTGCGCTGAATGGGGCTGCGGACCGCGCTGCACCCGTTCATGATCTGGCAGAACGACGCACCGCGCAGTGCCATGACCAGGCGGCGCACGCGGTCGATGCGCATAAAGACGTCCATGTTGTCGGCGTCGTTCTCGGCAAAGCTCTGGCGGTTCTTGACCGTCATCTCGACGTTGTACTCGATCTCTTCGTACGCGTCGTCGATCTTGCTGTGCATCTTAAAGCGGTTGCGGATCTCGTTGCCCGTCGACCAAAAGATGACGTCGGTGCGCTTGTCCACAAACGTCAGCAGGCGCTGAATCAGGTGGTAGATAAAGCGGTTCTCGTACAGATCGTAGGTCTCGACGGTATTGACGTTGAGGATGCGCGTGGGGTGGACGCCGCCGTCATCGCTCGGCGCCAAGAACTGCGTGTTCTGGCTCAGGTGACGGACGCTGTCGGCGCTGATCTTTTTGGCGAGCGAGACCGGCACCACCGCTTCCTCGGTGGTGATGAAGCGGCGCGGCTTTTCGATAATGGTGTTGATGGCGTCGAGCGAGTCCTCGATCATGCTGATCCACTCCTCGTCCACCACCTTGACGAGCTCCTCGCGCTGCTGCTCGATCGTGGTGCCCGAGGCCTGCGCCATCTCAAACAGATAGCGAAAGTAGCGGCTGTCCTCCTGGATGGGCTCCATCTGCTCGGAGAAGCTGGTATAGAGGTCCTGAATGGTCTCGGACATGGGTTACTCCATAGGTTGGATCGATCGGGAAGGGGCGGGACGACACCACACAGGGCAAACGCTACTGATTGTCGTGTCCCACGCCCCGCGCTCGCACGCGCTCACGGCATTAGTAGAAGTTCTGGATCCGCTGCAGGTACATGACGGAATCGGGCAGGCCGCCCTCGCCAAAGGTCTTCTCGATGTACTCGATCAGGCCCTTCATCTCGTCGCGCACAAAGCTCACGTTCATGGACTCAAACTTCTTGAGCACCTTGCGGGCGATGATGTAGTCCATGCCGCCCAGCTCGGTGCCGCCGCACGCCACGTACACGGGGATAAAGTCGTACATCTGCTTGATGATACGGTTACCAAAGGCCAGCTTAAAGCGGGTCTGCAGGTACTGGTCCAGCTTGCGCATCTTCTGGAGCAGCTCGTCGTCGATCACGTACTCGACCTTGGCCTTCTGGAACAGATACTGCAGGTGGTCGGCCGTCACGTGCACGCGCTCGTGCGGCTCGCACTCAAACGCATCGGCGCGCTCGTTGAGCTCGATGGGAATCGCGCGGTCGTACACCTTGTCCGTGATGGTAAAGGTGGAGTCGTCGTTGTTGGCCGTGCCGATAAACCACAGGCTGTCGGGAATGGTGAGCTTGCCGTCGTGCAGGCCCTTGGGGTCGGCGGCCCACTGGGTGGGTACCAGGTCGAGCACCCACTCGTCGTGGCTGGGCATCTCGAGCACCGACAGGATCTCGGCAAAGTAGTACTCCACGCGGGCGAGGTTCATCTCGTCGAGCACGATCATGGACGGGTCCTGGCGAAGGCCGGCCTCGTACACGGCGCGGAGGAACTCAGTCTCGTTAAAGCGCTTGGAAAACTCGTTGAAGTAGCCCAGCACCTCGGTGCGATCGCGAAAGCTCGGCTGCACCGACACGATGGTCGCGGGGTTATCCAGGTAGCGGCTAAAGCTGTAGGGCAGCGAGGTCTTACCGGTACCCGAGATACCCTCCAGGATCAGTAGCTTGGAGGCGGCCATGCCGGCCACAAAGCGACGGACGACCTCGGGCGTGTAGTAGAGCTTCATCTGGCTGCAGGCGAACGCGCGGAAGCTGTCGACAAAATCCTCCAGCGAGATGGCATCGTCATAGACCGGCGATTCCCAGTCGCGGTACTTAAGGTCCACAAGGGACAGCTTGGGGAAGCGGTTGGCCTGGGCGATCTCTTTTTCCTCGGCAAGAGTCTTGGCCTCGACGGTAGCCTTGGCCATGGCGGCCGCGGCATCCTTGACGCCCTCGCCATCGAGCGCGAGCGACGCGTTGCCCGACACCACGGCAGCCGTGGCGCCCTCGCCCGCAGGCGCACCCGCGGCGGCGCCCACCACGTTGCCCACCGTGGGCAGGTGGTCGTCGGCCAGGGCCGAGGCGCCCACGTACGGAATCTGCTTGGTGCCGCCCATGGCATTGACCTTGAGCGCCAGCAGCTTGTTCTTCTCGTCCATCAGGTCGAGCACCTGCTTGTTGAGGCGGCCGATCTCGCGATAGAGCGCCTTGTTGGACGTATCGTCGCGATGCAGGCGACGGTTGATGCGGTAGCGGTGGACCAGAATGGCCACGATCAGCACGGGCACCGCGATGAGCATGGCAAACAGAATGACCGCGCCGATCTTGCCCACCAGGTCAAACGTGGTGAAGTAGGTTATAAAAATGTTGAAGTACTCAGCCCAGCCAAACACTAGCAGGTTAAGGATGGAGCTCGCGACGGCAACGACGTTGTAGACGACCTTTGCCAGCAACTCCCAGGCAAATCCCAGAAACTCACTCACCGTCGGTACCCTCCTGCTTGGTCGCGTTCATCGCCGCCTCGGCCTCGGCCTTCAGACGACGGGCTTCCTCGAGCTTGGCCTCGGCCTGGGCGAGCTGCTCGGCGGCGTTATCGGCGGTGACGGCGGTGTTGCCCTTGCCCTCGGCGTCCACGATGGCGGCCGCGGCGGCCAGGCGATCCTCCTCGGCCATAGCGCGCTTGAGGTTCATGCCCACCACGATGAGGTGATACACCTGGTAGATAAAGAACAGCAGCATGGGCAGCACGATCACAATGAGGAAGCCCATGGAGCTGGACAGGAAGTCCATGACCTTGCCCATCTGCGGCAGCGCAAACACGTACTTGCCCACGATGTCACCGTCACTGATGATGTGCGTATCGGCTACGTCGTTGTTGTCGCCCTTGGTGGTAAAGCTGCGCATGCCGTTGACCTCGTCAATGGCGGCGATGCGGTGCGTGTTGAGCGCGTACTCATTGTCGATGATGGTATGGAACGTCACGATGTCGCCCACCTCGAGCTTGGAGGTGTCGCACTTTTTGATGAAGATGAGGTCGCCCTTGTTAAACGTGGGCGTCATGGAGTCGGACTGCACGGCGAGCGGGGTGAAGCCGGCGATGTCAGAGACGCTGCCGTCCTCGCGCGTGGCGAGCGTGGTAAACGCATACAGGGCCGCCACCAGGATGATAATCCACATGACGACGCTCAGCGCGATGGATGCGACTTTTTTAACAGATTGCATGATGTCCCTTACTACCGTGTCTGTCTAGGTCGTGCGCGACCGGGCGGCCGCCGTGCATATCTACTGTTCCTCGATGCCTTCAAAGCGCATCGATACTGAATAGTTAGCTCCCTTTAGCATATTAGTGCAATTTGGGTCTGTTCCCTCGAGCCATATGCGAACGGTCACCGGCTTATCCGTATCTTTTATCAGGTCGAACATATCGCTGGCCGCGTTCGCCGTATCCGAGTCGAGCCCAAAGACGGTGGCCGAACCAGACGAGCCCCCGCCTCCGTTGGGGTTGTAGACCCAGGTGTGACCGTCGGCGGTAAAGCTCATGCGCATGGCGCTTGCCATGCCCTGTGTATCGGAGCTAAACCGCGTGCCGGACACGCCGCCGTCGCCATCCTGCCCGGTCAGGCGAACGCGCAGGTCCGTACTGCTCATAAAGTGCAGCGTAAACTCCAGGTAGGCGCCGGTGGCGGGATCGGCGGTGGAGCCGTCCTCGAAGGTAAAGGTCTGATAGTCGCTCGTGGTGACGGGCTTGAGCTTGGACGCATCGATGTCCACGCCCTTTTCGCTGGCGATGCGCTCCGAGATCTGATCGAAGCCCAGGCTGTGCACGTATTCGTCGAACGTGGCACGCTCGTCCAGGTCAAAGCGCAGCGAGCCGTCGGCATTGGCGTCGATCATGAGCATGCGGGTCTTGGCGCTATCGGCGATGGAGAACCAGGCGAACGTTGCCATGGCTATCGCCACCAGCGCAAACAGCACCAGCACCACGGTGGTGGTGAGCTTGCGGCGCAGGTCGATATCGGTGGGCGCGGCAACCGGAGCGCCGGTGGTCGGGCGGCGGTTGTCGGGCGCGACGTGTGCCATTGCTACTCACCGTCCAAGGTCGCAAAGAGCGACAGGTGCAAGGTGCCCGGATCTTGATAGAGATAGTCGGCGCTATCGGGATCGGTGCCCTCGATGTAGTAATAGATATCCAGACGATAGGTCTGGTCAAGCCCCAGCGTGGCAAGCGTGTTTTGCGGACGCGCGGCCGTCTCGCTCGTGTCCAGCGTAAAGGTGGCCGGGTCCTGCGTCACGTTGGCGCCGCAGGTGAGCTGACCGTTTTGCCAGCCCAGGAGCATGCCCTCGGTGTAGCCCGCCAGGCCTGCAGGGGCAGTCGCCGGGTGCTCGGCGCGGTGACCACTATCGGAGCCGTCGAGTTCAAAGATGTTGGTGGCAAGAACCTGGTTGCCGCTCGAGATCTTTATGCCCACGCGGGCCGCGCGCAGCAGCTCGGCATCGGCGCCCTGCGGGACCAGCGATTCGGCCAGATACAAGCTGACCTTACCCTTTACTTTGCTGGCGCCCGTTCCGGTAATGGTGGGGCGCAGATTGATCCAGCCGTGGTAGAACGCGGAACCGTTGTCTTTTGCCTGCTCAAACACCGTGGCATCGCCGGCGGAGTTGTTTTGCGCGCAGGCAGCAAAGCCGTTGAGATCGAAGGTCGAGACCGGATAGAGCGTCACGGCGCCAGTCGCATTGGAAGTCAGGGAAACATCGCCCTGCTGCGACCAGCCGCCGCGATCGGCGTCGCCCAGCTCCAGCACCAGCTTGGACGTGTCGCTGTGCACGCTCACCGAATTGGTGTTGACCTTCATGTTGTTGGTAAACCAGGCGTAGGTCGCGGCGCCCAAGGTGGCGGCGAGCGCCACCATAACGAGCGCGATGTAGGCACGCGCGTGGCGAGCGTGGCGGCGGGCGGCGGCGCCCTCGAGGACCTGGCACTCGGCGGCTACGCTGGAGGGAACCGCGGGGCTCTCGCTCTGGGTTTTGGCCTCGCAGCTATCTGCTGGCATGCGCTTCTGATCTTTCACGTCGCTCGCCCCCTTACGCCTTGGCCGCAGCAAAGGCAAGCTGCAGCACCACATCGCGGGCCTGGGCCTCGTCGATGCAATTGGCGTCGCAGCCTTCCATGTATACAACGTAGCGAACGCTTGCCACCTCGTTGGCGGCCAGCGTGCAGATGGGCGTGGCGCCCGCGCGCGGCGTGGGCGTGTCACCGGTGCCATCCATGCTGTAAGAGCTAATAGCGCGGGCCGGGTCGGCGGTGTAGCTCCAGCCCGAGGCGGCACCCGCTACGACCGCGCCGTCCTGCGCCGTGGTGCGCCTGTTGGTGGCACCTGCGGTATTGCCCAAGTCGTCACAGGTAAAGATATGCGTTTGCGTGCCCGACGCAGTCGTGATCACCAAGCCCAGGCGCAGTGCGGCCAGCAGCTGCGGGTCGCCCGTCATGCCCATCTGGCCCTGGTACAGGTACACGTTGAGCGCACTGTCGCTGCCCTTAAGGTACAGCGCGCCCGAAAGGGCGTAGTCATCCAGCTGCGCGGTGCAGTCGGCGTAGTCGGTCGTGATACCCGCGGCGTTTTGGAACGTGCCGCGCCAAAAGCGGGAAAGGTCTGACGTCGAGATGGGATAGAGTGTCTTGTCGGCGGCGGCAAGCGTTGCCGTCGTGTCCCAGGGCCCGTTGGCCGAAAGGCCAATCTGCAGGTCGGAGCCCTCGTCGCTTACCGTGTGCACCACGGGCGTCACGTTGGTGAAGCGCGAGTTGCTAAACCAGGCGTAGGTGGCGGCGCTCAAGGCGGTTACCAGCACCAACATCCATGCGGCCGCGGCAACCATGCGACGGCGCGAACCCAGGATGTCTTTGATGTTCGATGCACTCATGTCCAGCCCCCTTACGAACGCTTGCCGGCAAAGCGCAGCGCCAGAGATTGCAGGCTGGTGGCGGCCAGGTTGTTGGTGCAGTCGGGGTCGCAGCCTTCCAGCCACACGTACACATCCACGCGCACGGGCGTGCTGCGGTTGGCGCCCTCGGCAGCGGCGGGCAGGCTGCAGATCTTGGTCGTGGCCTCCTTGAGGCTCACGATGCCGGTGTCTTCGTTGTAGTCACAGAAGTTTGCACTAGTCAGCTGGTCAAAATGAACCGTTGTTCCATCGGAGCGGGTGCTGTCGAGCACCAGGTGGTTCTGCTCGCTCTCGCCGGCATCCTTGCCGTCGAGCGTGTTGTAGCGCGCCTGGGGATTGTGCTCGCCCGAGACCTCAAAGACGTACTGGCCCGTCACGGTATCGCCCTGCCCCGACGCATAGGTAACCAGTCCCACGCGCAGGGCGGTGGAGATGGGGTTTGCCGGATCCTGCTCGGTAAAGTCGATACCCGACAGGTACACGTCGGTCGCGGCCGAGTTGGTAGCCAGGTACAGGGAAGTCTTGTAGTAGTCGGAATGCTCGGCGGCACCAAACATGTTGGCAAAGAGCGAGTCCTGGGTGGTTCCACCGGTAAAGCCCGTTACCTTTTGAAAGCCGTTGAGCACGTTGTCGGTCGAGACGGGATCGAGCAGACCCGTAAAGCTCAGGCCGGCGTTGGTTTTGTATTCGCCGTCGTACTCGTTGGAGATAAGGAAGGTCACGCCCGTGCCCGCGGCCATCTTGACGTCGGTGATGTGGCGGTTGGCGTTGTAGATGTACCAAGCATACGTTACGGCTCCGGCAGCAGCAAGCGCCACCAGCAACGTGGCGAGCATGCGATTGAACTGTTTTCGCAGCGAGCGCGCGTCCGACATGTCCCTCCCCCAGATGCCGCATCGTAAACTACTTGGACACCATTTGCCCATAATGGGAACATTTTACGCGAACGTGCAGTTCATCGGGGGTACAAACGCGACTTTTCGCGTGCTGTTCGCGCTGCGGCAGGCTCCGATGGGGCCACAATTCACCAGTTTTTTAAAATAGTTCTTGCCACTGGGTGGGAGCTCCGTTATATTATTCCCTGCGCACTCGCGCACCCTTGATCGGGCGTTTAGCTCAGGGGGAGAGCGCTTCCCTGACACGGAAGAGGTCAGAAGTTCAAATCTTCTAACGCCCACCAATTGTTCAACCGGTCTACCTGCGGAAATGCGGTAGACCGGTTTCTTGTATATAGCGCTGTATCCCAAATGTATCCCAAAAGGCGGCGCGCGAGCACTCGCTGGAGGCGGCGATGAGGGACATCGCCAGAAACGACCTGGTCATCCTGAACGAGTTCGGCTACGTGCCGCTGGACCTCGACAGCGCGAGGCTGCTGTTCCAGGGGGTGTCGAACTGCTACGAGAGGCACAGCCTGGTCATCACCACAGACATTGAGTTCAGCAAGTGGGGCACGGTCCTGGGGGACGACAAGATGGCGGCGGCGATGATCGACCGCATCGTCCACCACGGCCGCCTGGTCGAGTTCACCGGCGCGAGTCACCGTATGGAGGCGACGCTCATGCTCGGCAAGGCGGTGGGATAGGTTAACGCGGCGTGCTTGCCAAAGTGCTCAATTTGGTCGCGCCACAATGTTCAGTTTGTCGTCGACACAAACAGCGGCTCCCGCGTTTGACAGCCCCGTGATCCCAGCGGGCGCGGGGGGACCGAGAAGAGCCAGGGCTCCGCCTCCTTGAGCGCGCCCACGTCGCCCCCGTGTTCGTCGAGAAGGGCACGCGCGGCCTTGACGCTCCGCGCCCCAGCGAGCCTGAGCTCAGTACTCCACGCGCTCGTCGGCTGCTGCGCCCTCCACCGCTTCGATCTCCGAGCGAAGGGCGTCCGCCACCTCTGCCGACCTCGCGTCCTCTTGCCCTTCCGCGAGCTCGACCTTCGCCGCCTCGTCGCCATGAGTCTCACCGTCCATGTATCCTGCTTTCAAATCGCGGCAGGCACAACAAGGCGCCCGCCCAGTTACTCGATACGAGCAGCCTAGACGGGCGTCACAAAGTGGCAGAGGGGCACGACTCTAATGCCAGGCATCTGCTGGTATCATTAGAGTGCAGCATTGGTTATGGGAGAGGACTTCACATCCCACAGCCAGTCAGACCTAAGTTGGCTTCGTCCTGCTATAGATTGAGGTGAAGGCGATTGACCGATCAACAAAGTGAGACGATCGAGATTTCCGAACAGATTCGCGACAAGAAAAAGGATGTGCGATTCAGCACTCGCGAATACGTTGCGGAATACCTCATCAATAAGTTCAATGCTGATGCATTCTACATTCCGCTTGACTATCAACGGAACTTCGTCTGGACGGACGTTGACTGCAGCTACTTTATTGAGTCTGTGCTAATTGGTCTGCCCATTCCCTACATGTTCTTTGCCGATGCTGAAGATGGCAGAACGGAAATCGTTGATGGAGCGCAAAGGATGAACGCCTTGGTGAACTTTGCCAGAGGCGATTTAACCTTGTGCAATCTAAACATCCTTACATCTGTCAACGGAAAGACCTATTCAGAACTTCCCATAGAAGTACAAAGAAGATTCGATAACGCGAGCTTTCGAGTGGTTTACCTTGAGGAAGGGACCACCTTTGACGTCCGACAGGAGATTTTTCGTCGTATCAATTCATCGGGCAAGCAGCTCAAATCGCAAGAAATTCGCCGTGGCTCCATGGGCGGCGATTTTACAAAACTAGTAAGCGAGCTCTCCAATGATCCGCTCTTTATAAAACTTGCCCCGTTAAGCGAGACGGCGCGCAAACACTACGATGACATGGAACTTGTCACTCGTTTCTTCGCCTATGCAGACGGCTACCCAGATTTCGAGGGTTACAAAGACCGCGTTGCTAGTTACCTGGATGAATACACGAATCGCATGAACATCGAGCTTGCCGAGTCACCTGACAAGCGCAATGAACTCGTCGCTCGCTTCAAAGAAATGTTGGAATACGTTGAGAAGTGCTTGGGAGACAGGGGTTTCAAAAAGACACCGACAGGAAAAACGACTCCTCATGCGCGTTTCGAAGCTATTGCGGTCGGCGTTGCCGTGGCGTTGTCGGAGGACAAGGACCTTTCGCGCAAAGACATGTCTTGGGTTGATTGCGAAGAGTTCCAGACCCTTGTGCGGTCAGACTCGGCAAACGTAAAGGCCAAGTTGAAAGCTCGCATTGATTTCGTTGCCAACAAGCTGAAGGCGGAGCGGTAAACCTTATGGATTCCAATGACTTTAACTTGGGGTACGAAGAGGTCTACAACGACCGCCTTGGTGAGACCAAGAGCATGATTACGCTCGCGACCCTGCTCGATTCGCTTGACCAAGGCGCAGAGGGCGTGCGCTACAATGCTGTAATGCGAGGAGCGTACGAAAACGCTGAAAAGGCAAATCCCAGTGGCCTGCCCTCATCGACACCAGATGTGACCCTCGTTTCCAGTGTCATCCGCTCCAACGTCAAGCTTATGATCTACAACATCATTGAGTACTCGGTCACTAATCTCATGCAGGCGATTTACGACAGAGTAAAGGACGAGGGTTGCGGCTACGCTGAGGTTTCCAAAAAGCTTCAATCGATTTGGCACCATACCCAAATGTATAACGGGTTGAGCGACCCAAAAGCCAGCAATAGTACTGCCGAGTCCATAAGCAAGAGGTTGCTTGATCATGCTGTTAAAAATAACGTACTTCAATTCAGCGTTCGGAACACCATCGCCGGTGGAAATCTAGATGCAGACAAAATCCTCAAGCTCTTTGATGACCACGGAATATCGATTCATGATGATATAGCGAACTGCAAGAGGGATGAGATTAAGAGCGAGCTTAAAGACATCAAGAATCGACGGAATGACCTAGCTCATGGATCAATTTCGTTTGCAGAAGCAAGCAATCAGGTGACAACATCGGAGCTTGCGGAGCTAGTCAATCATGTTGACTCATTTTTGATGCAGCTCCGCAAGGATGTTTCGACCTATCTCAACGCCGGTGAATATCGGCGCGGTATGACCGAATCAGAAGAGGGCTAGTGTACGCAAGCGGCAATTATGCTTTTGCCAACCGCTTCGCCGAGCTTTGGTGGCACGGCGTTTCCAATATGCCGTGCCACAGCTTTCTTGCTGATCTTCTCGCCAGGCCTAATGAACTTGTAATCCTGCGGGAAGCTCTGCAAGACGGCACCCTCACGCAAGGTTAGGGCTCGATTTTGCTCTGGATGCCCAAACCGGCCCGTACCGTACATATAGAACTGCGTAGTTATAGTTGGGGACGTCTCGTCCCAAGCCATCCTCCCGTAGACCGCAGGGTACGTTTGGCCAGCAGCCTTTTTATGACAATCAAGCCTCAGGTCCTCAGGCCAATCTCGCCACGTGCCATTAGGCGTCGAAGCCTTAATGCGCTTCAAGTTTAGTTCTGATAGCGCCGACGCCGTTTGCAGAGAGTCCCCCCTGCAAGAGCCGCCAGCGCTCACGGCAGGCAGCGCACCTATTGCCTGCCGAACCGTAACAGCATGAGCGTTATCATTCGTAGGGTCAATCAAGCTGATGGACCCATTTCTAGAAGCTAGCAGAATCAATCGCCGCCGATGCTGGGGCACACCGTACTCCTCAGCCTTTACGACGCTGTATTCCACCGAGTATCCGGACTCCTTAAGCGTGTTCAAGAAACCAGAGAAGATGCTCTCCTTCTCGAGCTCGGGCACGTTCTCCATGGACACGTAATCTGGCTGCACTTCACGCACGAGCCTCCCAAACTGCGCAAGCAACCCCCAGTCCTTGTGCTTCTCGCGATGCTTCTTGTCCTTGCGGTGCTTCGAGAAGGGCTGGCAAGGAGCGCACCCTACCAAGACTTTGATGTCAAAGTCCTTCAGGAGCTCCTTGACTTCCTCCCCGGTGACCTCGGCGATGTTCTTGCAGATGAACTTGTCCTTGCCGTTGTTCGCATCGTAGGCGTACTGGCAAGAGGAATCGAGGTCAAACCCAGCCACCACATCGATGCCAGCGGTGCGTAAACCGTAGGTCAGACCCCCGACCCCGCAAAACAAATCCACAGCACCAATGGAGGCGCCCTGAGCCTTATCCTCCGTGGAACTATCAACGCTCATCGCAATCACCCCTTCGGCGTCCTAGAATGACCGTATGCGAGCGTCACAAACTCGAAAAGAATTCAACTCGCTAACTTTATAGATTAGCAGCAATCAGAGGGATTGGAGACCTGAGCTTGAAAACGTCACCGAACGGCTGTTTGCTTCCCGTAAACAGCAGAAGTGCAGGTAAAACGCCTTGGCCTCGATTTGCTTGATCGCCTGTTCCAAGTACGGCAATCCGGAGAGGTCCTGGCCGCCGGAGGCCGTGCAAAGCGCTCCGCTTGTATGGTCGCCCGTGCTCTTTCAGCCTGCGTTCGCCGCATGCCAGAAGAGCGTGCCCGCCGTGATCCTACCGCCCTCGTCCACATGCTCGAAGAGCTTGCGGGTAACGGCCTCGTCGTACTTCTCGGGGTCGTGGGAGCACCAGCTGAGGAACGTGTCGTGGTCGCCTCCAGCGGCCTCGTAGCTGATGCCGATGTTCTTCCAAGTCTCGTAGTTCTTGGGCGGCTCCATAGAGAGGAACGCCAAGTCGGCCTTCTCCTTATCGTTCATGCTGGCTCACCCCGCAATCGAGCTGCGAGGCGGCGCTCCCCGTGACCGAGCTGTAAGATGCAGCCACGACAGGCCCCGGCCTGTCCACTCGCCGCCGGTGGCCCCGCCGCCAAGCATACGGCCACCGGTGTCATTTTCCTTGAATGCTTCCATAGGCATCGCTAGTCCTCAATGCCGAGCATGTCGCAGATTTTCTGCCCGCTGATCGCCCAGGTGCCGCCGATCATCATCGCGGGGAGCGTCCCGTCCGCGCACCACTTCTGGACTTGGCGCAGGCTCCACCCGCCGATCTCGGCCACGTGCTTGGGGGTCTCGCACACCTTCACGTCCGCGCGCCGGATTTGCGAGCAGCCGAGCGGCTCCTTCCCATGCCCTATTCTCGCCTTTGTACCGAGCCATTCAGTCACCGCCCTAACCTCTGAGCTACTAATGACGTGTGATCACGGTTAAGACTGTACAAGAGCGAATTGCCGCGTTTAACTGTGGTTATGTAGTGCAGCAGTGGCAAAACTGCTTGACGGCGCGGGACTTCCATTTTGCTTTGCGACTGCTTGGACGGCCAAATTGCTCATTTGCTGACTTATAGCAATGCCCCAACGGCACCGTCGCGTTTGCAAACAGCCGCGGCCAACAGCAAGAACATCAGCAATTCCGTCGGCATGCATCGGACGTCCGCCGCTGGGGTATCCTTGGAGCACATGCACCGCAAGCCGCACAAAGGAGCCGCCATGCGCACCGAGCTCGATGTTCCCTTTTTGCACAAAGACGAGGCCAAAGCCCTGGGCGCCAAGTGGGACCGGATCAAAAAGATCTGGTACGTGCCCGATGGCGTCAACCCCGAGCCCTTTGCCGCGTGGCTGCCCGGCGTGGATCGCTCCGACCCCAGCGCGCCCTACATCTACCTGGTGCTGGGCAAGCGCGAATGCTGGAAGTGCCACGAGCAGACAACGGTCACGGCCTTTGGCATTCCGTATCGGGTAGCCGAGGACTCGGGCAGCAAGGCTGCGCCCGGCGCAGTACCCGCCATGGACGACACGGGCCACATCGCGATCGACACCGCCCGCGCCAACGCCATAGCTATCGTCCCCGCGCTGGGCTGCGTGCCGGCCGAGATCCGCGACTACCTGCGCGAGCGCTGCGGCTACAAGCCCGTAACGTCGCGCACCACCAAGACCGTATCGCTCGCCAGCACCTGCACCGCCTGCGGCGCGCTGCAAGGCAGCCATTACCTGTTCGAGGAGCCCACGTCGCCGTTTGCGCTCACGGCCATCAACAAGCTGCCCGCGTTGGAGTTCGTGCGCGTGAAAGTCGCCGGCGTCTTTGGCATCCCCGCCAGTCAGAGCAACTTTGACCAGGCACTCTTCACCTGGGCACGCGACCACCACATCCAGTTCCACAAGCCCCTGTGCGAGGGAATTTACCTGTAGGGCAAAACTCGAAAATCGAGTCCAGTTATCCTCGGAAATCGAGTGTGGAATTCCTCGAAAATCGAGTATGCGCAGGTAGCTGAGTTGCGGGCTCGAGGACCTACAGTCCCAGGATGTGCTCCAGATAGCTCTTGTTGAACCAGAACGATTGCCTGGTCATCCAGCGCCCATCCGGCAGTTCGTAAGCGTTCTTTGCGATATCGCCGACCTCGGTGCCATCGGCGAATCTGTACGCAGCTTTCGACGTATGTGGGCGAACGTGAACGATTGGATTGTCAGCCATACCAGGCAGATTGTTGGCCACTTTGAGCTTTCCTGCCGAATCCCTATACGGCTTTAGCTCAACTCCCTCGCGAATAACCTTTTTCGTTTCGTCCCAGCAAGCCTTTGCGGGACCTTCGATTTCGTTTGCCGGCATTGCCCAGAACAGGCAACGATCAAGATGCAGCACACCCTCGTGGTCCTCACGGAACACAACGAAGAAGAAGCGGTTGGTTTCGAGGCATGCGCGGAAAGGCGACGCTTCCCAATCCTCGTTAATCAGCTGCTTAAACTTAAACGGCGGGAAGGACATCGCCTGCTCGATGTGGCCTTTTTTATTAACGCGAACAGCCCGAACGGAAATCCCAGCCTTAACGAACTCCTCGGCGGCATTGCTTTTAATGCCGAGCATGCGGTAAACGATCGTCGTCCATTGCGCCTTGTTGCCCGTATACTCCAACCCATACTGCTCCGCGATCTGGCGATCGGTTTCACCATAGTGGCACTCGATAAGTCCAGTTACGTAGCTTTCGAAATCAATGGGATCGTCGCCGGCCTGGACGATGCTCTCGCCAACGCGCGGGGCACCGAGCACGTAGGTATGGAGCACGTAGTCCATATACGAGCGCTTGAGCGAAAAGGCTCGACGCTTCGCGCGACGGTGTTCAATCTCGCCCGTATCGGTGTTGAGGTACTCATAATACTGGTCAACCCACATCTTCGCTTCGGTTTTACCCTTCGTGCAGGCGCCTAAGTAGGTAGTCATACCCTCCGAAAGCTCATCGGCGCGACCATCTTGAATGTACGAAATGATTTTCTCGTAGTCGGCGCGAATGATCTTCATGTCCTCTTCGGGCAGACGGACCATAACTGCACGCTCAATGCGCTGGTCGTATTTGTCGATTGAGAGGTCGCGGCCGTAATAAACCAAGAGAATATTGCTGAGTTTGGTCTTAAGATGTGAACTGTCGTAATCGAGCGTCACCGGACGATCGTAAGGAATCATCGTCAAAACGAGGCGTTCGCCGGCAGATTTGCGACCGTTCTTGAGCACGTCGAAGCACGTCGCCTTGAGCTCAACGCCTGCCTCCGGAAAATCTGGCCGATCATCGCTGTTGGCCTTATAGCCAAAGTAACGCTCCTCGATCAGGGTTCCCATGCCACCCTTGTACTTCTTGGACCCAAAGTCCTTGGGCGCGCTCTCCCCCTCCGGCGCAATGCCAAGCTCGAGAATATCGCGAAACGTCATCCCGTCGAGATTGGCAGCATATCGCTCAATGCTTGAGGGGTCAGAAAAATCGGTATCGTCAAGCATGCGCTTGAAATCGAGGTGCTTCTTGGACATAGGATACCTCCGAAAATCGCAGTTAGCCCCATGGTAGCCCATGACGTGCGCCATACTGCAATAATGAACGTTATCTGAGAGTGCTAAAATTAAGGGTTGATCTTTTTTGCCAGATCGGTTATCGTAGTTTGGTTTATAAACGTTCGTTATATCGATTGGAATAGCATGTCAGAGGTCAAGATTGCCGAGCTGTTTGCCGGTGTCGGCGGATTCCGTTTAGGCCTCGAAGGCTATGCCGACCCCCGTTATCCGGATTTCTACATGAAGCCCGCCGGACCCTTTCGCACCATTTGGGCCAACCAGTGGGAACCGCCCGGAACAAAGGCTCGTCAGTTCGCGGCACGTTGCTATATGGACCGCTTTGGCGAGGATTCCGTAGTCAACGAAGATATTAATAAAGTCTTGGAGCAGGCTGAAGCCAGCGAGATTGAAATCCCCGACGTTGACATGGTCGTCGGCGGCTTCCCTTGCCAGGATTACTCCGTCGCACGTCCGCTCAATCAGGCACATGGCATCGAAGGCAAGAAGGGTGTCCTTTGGTGGGATATCTATCACTTCCTCGAGATGAAGAAGCCCCGCTTCGGGCTCTTTGAGAATGTTGATCGCCTGCTCAAGTCGCCCGCATCCCAGCGCGGTCGAGACTTCGCCATCATCTTGAGCTGCCTTGCCGACCTCGATTACACCGTCGAATGGCGCGTGGTCAACTCAGCAGAATACGGTTTCCCCCAGCGCCGCAAACGCGTTTACATCTTCTGCGAGAAGAACGCTGGCAAGGTCGACCTTGTTGACCGCATGCACAACGGCGTTATGGCGAAGGCCTTCCCCGCCATCTACCCTGACGAAATTGCGGAACTCGATGTCCTGCCCGATCCTTACGAGAACTCGACTCGCTTTGGCGTTGGTCAAAAGACCTCTCAGTTTAAGAATGCCGGCGTCATGCAGGACTGCCACGTTCTGACCTGCGACTTCGCCGAGGACTATCACGGCGAGCGCCGCGTACTTGGCGATGTGCTTGTTGACGAGGCGAATGTTCCGGAACAGTTCTACATCTCTGACGAAAAGCTTCCCGACTGGCGCTACCTCAAGGGCAGCAAACGCGAAGAGCGCACCAATAAGAAAACCGGCTTTACGTATACGTATTCAGAGGGTGCCATGAGCTTCCCGGATGCTATCGACAAACCAAGCCGTACGATTCTCACGGGCGAAGGCGGCACGGGAGCCAGCCGCTTTAAGCATGTCATCGAGTGCCCCGACGGTCGTTTCCGTCGTCTTGTTCCCGACGAACTCGACCAGCTCCAGGGATTCCCGAAGGGCTGGACCGACACCGGCATGACCGATGGCCATCGAGCCTTCTGCATGGGCAATGCCCTGGTCACGGGTGTCCCCCATCGCATCGGCGAAGCCATGGTTGAAGTGTACGGGCTGTAGCCAAAGCGCTTTTGGCATAAACAAACGAGGGCCAGTTCTTGATTGAACTGGCCCTCGTCTTTAATTACACTGCTGCGATTATTTTGACCGACTATTCAGTCGCTACGCCAACCAAATTGAGCGTGACATTAAACGTTGGATTTGCTTTCTGGGCATCATCCAAATCGGACACATTTACACAATCTGAATCCGTGCCCTCCATCCAGATGACGACCTTTATATGAGTGCCGTTATAGCCAACATTCGTGTCGATGGCCTTACCGTTTTGCCCAGCCGGCTTATCATATAGAGTGCCGTTTTTTGCGGCTGCCCAGTTACCATTCTGCTGGTCAACAAGATTGTCGGCATACAAGTGCATGTAACTTGCTACTTGGGTCGTATCCCCCGCCGAAGCAACGCAGCTCCAGCCCATGGTGGCATTAACATCGTTGCCAGTTTCGGTAGAAGATGGCTGAGTCGGAGCATAGACGAACTTAAGGTCATCGTCGACAACAATACCGACCCTCAAGGATCCCTTAATCTTATTGAACCAGTTTTCCGAAGCCCCCGCTGAAGGCGTAACAACTAAGGGGTTGTCAGGATTCAAATAGACATCGGCACGTCCGGTTTCCTTAACCGTATAGACGGTGTAGTTTCCCACCGCAAATGCGTAATACGAGTTGCCACCTTGACTGTAGAGACCCTTTTCATTGGTACTGGCTTCTTTATAAGAGCTGACCATCGTATTGCTCCAGGTGGCGGGCACAAACCATGACTTCGCGTTATCCGTTGAAGAGGGGCTGATTTGATTTCCAACAGCAGATGCCGTCGTCAGCGCTTCGCGGTTGTCCTCATGATTGGGCATATCTCCGGAGACAATCTGGAGAACCATTCCGTTTGTCTGAGCGCTAATACTACCTGTAGTTGCTTTAACCGTAGAGTTGGTGACAAACCACGCATACGTAGCCGATCCGAGTGCAACAGCAGCCATTACAACCGAAATGGCTGCAATCCTGAGTTGTTTTTTCATTCCGCATATATTCATCTTTCACCTACCTTCTTTTCAAAAAAGGGCGGAGCCGAAAGACCCCGCCCCAAAGTCAGCAGATATGCCATCCCGCTTGGTTAGTTGTTTCCGTTGGGAGTAGCAGCGAACTCAACGGTGACCTTATTGGTCTTGGTCAGATTCGCAAGATTATTGGTGTAGACGGCCTGGTCCGATCCCTCATAATAAAGATAAACGTTTACAACGTGATCCTGGCCAGGCAAGACCTCGCCAAAATTCGGTACCGCGTTACCAGTCTCAGAACTAAGCTTAACTACGTACTTAGTGGAATCAGCCTCTTGGCCGTACACAACCCATTTGCTAGAATCGGTGCCGTCAACAACCAAAACACGCAAGGCCTTAGCCAGGGCAGAGCCATTATTGGCCTCATCCTTGGCATCATACTTCCCGTTGGTAATGCCAGCGACCTTCAGGTCTTTCATCTTCTGGCCCTTAGTGCTCACATTGAAGGGAACATGAACGGCATAACCTTTTTCTGCAGCTTCCGCAGGGGTGCCATTCGCGCCAACCTTCTCCAGGGCATCCTTCAGCTTACCATCGGTGGTCGTCGTGCCGTTTCCCGTATAAAACAGACCAGGATGTGCATTGCCATCCGAATCCGCCTGCTCGCCGAAAGTCGCAGGGAAAAGGGGCGTGTCTTTCACATCCGTCTCGACAGCACTTTCGTTAGCGTCTTTTGCGCCAGTGGTGCCTTTCGCAATCGTCATGTAGGCAGCGTTCGACTGAGCGCTAATGCTGCTCGTCGTCGCCTTAACCGAGTTGTTGCTCACAAACCATGCGAAGGTGGCGGAGCCGAGGGCTACGGCTGCCACGAGGACCATGGCGATGGCGGCGCCCATCTGCTTCTTTAATGCCTTGGTATCCATGCGGACCCCTTTCTTTCCCCATTCATCCCAGATGACCCTCGAGAAGCCCGGAAGGGGAGCCCGCGCTTTCGTGTTGGATGTTGCTTGCCCATCCTTTAGACATGGAATTGAGAATACCATAATTCTTACGATTTCCTTATGAGTTTTCGGCAGCCTACATTCCGGCAGATTCATAGGTCTACCTCTGGTTATATGCGGTGCTACATGAACATCGTTTACCTTATTTGATCTCTCTCCCGCGCAGTCATAAGCCCCTCTTAAGCCTTGCGACCGCAGCGCCATGCCAACGCACACATTCGCCCTCCGCCGAGCTTCGCCCTAGCCCTTCCCCACCCGCTATACTGATGTAGCACGTGTAATTTCTGCCTGCTTGTGCGGGCTATTTGCCGGGAGGACTCTATGGCTGCCGCCAATCAACCCAAGGGAAGCGTTTCTACCGGATCGATCAAGCCGGTGACGCGCAAGGCCGTTCGTTGCCAGCGCGAAGTCGCCTGGCTGGTCACGCAAGCGGCCGGTAAGCTCGTCGCCACCACCGACGACGTCAACGCGCCCACGCCCAGCTTTGTGCTGGCGGCAGCGCTTTCGTACACCCGCGAGCAGGAGCAGGCCGCTCAGGACCGTGGCGCCGCAATCGACTACAAGGCCGTCATGGGTCCCGACCTTGCGAGCTTTTGTGCGGCCGCGGGACTGCCCGCAGCACCCAACGCGCTTTCGGACGCGGGCTACATGTTTACCCTCTCGGGCGCGGACCTCATCCGCGATGTTTACGCCTACTGTGGCGACCTGGGCGAACGCATGGGTGACGCCGCGCAGGTCAAACCGGGCTACGCGATCAATCTCGCGCTGCGACTGTTCCTGCTGGATGCCGCCGCGGGCAACGGCGGCACCTCTAACGACAACGACTCTGTATAGCAAAAGCGCCGGGCCGGGAATTCAATCCCGGCCCGGCGCTTGTTCGTTCTACTTGTCCCCGTCCCCTGCGGGCGAGTTCTTTTGGTTGCGGCGGTTGCTCCACGTCACGTTGTGCTCCTTGTAGTAATCGGGCGCCTCGTTGCCGCTCGCGCTAATGGGGTCGTTGCCGGTCAGGGTGTCGGCAATATCCTGCACGAACTTAACGAACAGGCTCGAATCGTCGGTCTCAGACGAATCGAAATCGAAACCGAACTCCACCGCGCCGCCGATGATCTTGTCCACGCACTCCGGGTCGTCGCCGTCCAGCCAAATGACCACGGTGTACTTGTCCACGTCGCCCACGCGGAAGTTCGCGTGGCTAATGGTCGTCACCACGTCTTTGGACGCAAACGGCTCGGTGTTGGGCTCGGGATTGCCGTCGGCCGCGGCAGCCGCGTAGGTGGTGGGCTTGCCGTTGCGATACACCCGCACGCGCGCCGCCTTCTCCACGCCCTTGCTGGCGCTGACCACCTTGAGCTTGGCGCTGTAGCCCAGATCGATCTTGCCGGCGTTGCGGATATAGAAGGTGTACGCCACGTAGTTCTTGCCGTTGTGGCTGCCGTCGACGTCGTCCAAGTTGTCGGGTAGGTCCTCGGCGGCGATATTGGTGCCGTTGTCCACGGCGTCGGCCGCCAAGCGTGCGGTGGCGTTGTTAAAGTCGCCGTTGTCGGCAATGGCCACGCCGCGGCGGAACAGCTCCAGGCGGTTGAGGTTGATGGTGAAGTTGCCCATGTTTTCCTGCATAAACGACAGGGCGAACAACACGCCAAAGGCAAGCGCCAGCACCACGAGGGCCTTTTGCAGCTTGTCCATGCGCAGCAGCGCCGCGCCGATGCGCTCCATGCGGCGCTTGGGCATGTACATGGACACGACCGCGTCGGGGTCGATGTCGTCGAGGTCCTGGTCGGCCAGTGCCTGCTCCAGCTCCTCGATGCGTACGACGCCGCGGAGGTCGCGCTTGGGCTTGGGCTTGCGTTTGGGTTTGGGCTCGGACTGGCGCTCAGCCACGTCCTCGGCAGCTTGATCTTTGTTGTCGTTACGCTTGAACAGAGCCATGGCGATCAGATCTTATATTTGGTGCGAATGTAGCCGACATATTCTTTGACGAGCTCGCGCTCCATGTCGTCGGCGTAGCGGAACTGCAGGCCGCAGACGTTGCGGTACAGGCTGCCCTTGGGCGCGCGGCGCACCCAGCACACGATGCCCAGCTGCCCGGGCAGCTCGTGGCGCTCGCCCTGCAGGCGGATCGTGGGCATTTGCACGGCCAGGGCCTCGCCCACGTCGGGGTAATCGTTAAGGTAGATGGCCAGACCACCGGCCGAAACGTCGATGGTCATAGCGTCCTCGGGCTCAGGGGTCAGCGCGTTGTCGCGCTGGTAGGTCAGGCGCATGGCGACCTTAAAACGCTCGTCGCGGCGCCTGACGAAGGTGCGCTGCTCGGCGACTTTGCGCATTTTCCAGTAGGTGCGGATGCCTTTTTTCTCGACCGACTCGGGATAGCCGGCGAGCACGAACGTCTCCTCGCCCACTTTGTACTGCAGCAGCAGCTTTTGGTTTTCGTCCATGATGAGCGGCTTGCCGGCGAGCATGGGCGCGCTCATAAGGAAGTACGCCTCGTCCAGGTTCTCTTTGTACGTGGCGAGCATGTTGAAGTCGGTTTTTTGGCCCATGGGCACGTCGAATGCCACCTGAAGCTTGGTCCCCGGCGTTATCTGTTGCTCTGCCATGTTTTCTCCCCCAGTCGCGGGCGCCGATATCATCGTCGTGCGCGATGCACATTGGGCTATTGTAACTGCTTTGCCGCAGGTTTCGATGTGCAGCGCGTGAAATGGCGCGGATGTGAGGCGCGGCAGCCGCTAGCGCATCTGCCCTGCACGCCCTGTTAGTCGATACTTGCGGTTACGGCTCGTCGTCGCGGCCGTAGGCTCTAGCTTGCCCTGCGCGATAAGCGCATTGACGCGTACCCTAACCTGGGAGACGGTGAGCCCCGTGCATTCTGCCAGTTCACGTGTTCCCAGTTCGCCGTTGCGCTTGAGTGCCGCCACAATTAAGTCCCCGCCATGATCGATTTGCTCAACCTTCGCTCGGTAGAGGACAACCTTAAACCGGTCGAAACCCGGGCAAAACAATGGCTCGGCCAGACCGTGCGCACGCATGGCATCGAGCATCATTGGAATGCCCGATCCGTTGCCTTCGGCAGGAGAGCCCGCACCGTCGGGCAATGGAACAAGCGACATGAGCTTCACAAGCGTCGCATTGCGACATCGGGAGCTGCCGTCAAACAGGTTCTCGCGAGTCTTTCCTCCGTATAGGCCGCCGGGGTTCACCACCTCGATACGATCGTCAAATACGTCGACGGCGATCGATTGCCCACAGAACCGATCCCCGTATTCCCTGTGGATAACCGCGTTGGCGATTGCCTCACGCAGGACCTCCTCGGGAATCTCCAGCGAGTCGATACGCGAAATGCCTTGGACGGTCGCGGTGCGGCGCAGGTTTTTGGCGACAGCCGCGACAGCATCCGAAATCATCTCGCCCAACGTTCCCTCGCAGATCGTACGGTCCATGAACCTCAACGACCCCGCCGCGCCCTTCTGCGTTCCGGCATAGACCGCCACATCGATAAAGAGCTTGGGATAGAACTGCTGAGGATAGGCACCCGCAGCCAGGAGCCCGGCTTTAGTGACATTGCCCTGGGAGTCGAGGAAATTCAGGCGCTCCAGTTTCGTTTTCTTGTCCGGCGCGCCGCGCATCGCACGGGGTGTCAGTGAGAAAGCACGCTCTATCGTGCGGTCGACCAGGGCCTCGTCAAGATCGCCTGCGACCGCGCCGGGCACTGCATCGCGATCACTGGGGCTCGTCCGTTCATACGATGACAAGGACAGGACCTCGGTCGACGAGAGCGGAACATCTTTGTCATCGATGCGTTTGTAGCTGCCGCCCTGGGCGCCGCGCTCTATCACATAGCATGGCTTGCTCGACGGGTCGAGCTCCTCAATCGTGATAACGAGAACCACGGTGCCCCGAAGCTCCACGCGCTCAATAGTGTATTTGGGCGGATTGGCCAGTTTTCCGCGACCGCCGGCATCGCCCATGCCCGCCACGAATTGGTTGAGCACTTTCTCGGTCTCAAAGTTTGCGACTGGGACAAAACCCGCGCGCTCGCTCACTCCGAGCACGATAATGCCGCCAGCAGTGTTTGCGAAAGCGCTGACCGTTTCCCATACGTCGCGGGAAAGCGCCGTAGCGCTCTCTTTCACTTCGACGCTAAGGTCATCCGAGCCCATGCGCTTTAATGACTCGAGCAGGCCGGCCAGCTCGCTTTCGTTCATCTGCATGTCCTTTCGCTCGGTCCTGCGGGTGTGCCGCGGATGGATTTCTCTCGTCTCTCAGCTATCTCTCGTAATTATCTCTCATTTTACTGCTATCTCTCATATTAGAGATAAGTGAGAGATGAAAGATAAGATCTCTGCCATCTGTTTCATTTAAACATGTTTTTACTGGTAGAACAATAAGTATTGAGACAATACCATGATTGCCTGTCTCTTTGCCGCTCAGTTATCTCTCATATTTATCTCTCGTCTTTCAGTTATCTCTCATATTAGTGACGAATGAGAGATGAGAGATACGTGAGTGATGGACGAGCGGGAATCGAGAGTGGATATTTGGACGGTTTTTGGGCTTTTGGCGGCCGATTTCGTCCGAAAATCCACTCTCGTTCAATTTGCGTCCGAATTTCCACGCTCGTGTGTCCGAAAATCCATGCTCATCCGGCAGATTGGTCGAGGGTCCCATATGGGTATACTCTCGTGGATTCGACTCGATTCGCCCCCGCTGGGGCGTCAAAGGAGACTGCATATGCCTACCACCTCAACCGACCCGCGCGCCGCTGCCGCCGCGCTGCTGGTACCCGGCACCACCTGCCACGGCTTTGCCGTCGAGCGCTGCGAGACCGTGCCCGAGCTCGACTCGGACGCCTACGTGCTGCGCCACACCGCTTCGGGCGCTCGCCTGCTGTACCTGGCGTGCGACGACGAGAACAAGGCCTTTGCCATTGGCTTTAAGACGCCGCCGGCCGATTCCACCGGCGTGTTCCATATTCTTGAGCACTCGGTGCTGTGCGGATCGGCCAAGTTCCCCGTCAAGGAGCCGTTCGTGGACCTGATCAAGAGCTCCATGCAGACGTTCCTCAACGCCATGACCTACCCCGACAAGACTATCTACCCCGTTGCCACCACCAACGAGCAGGACCTGTACAACCTGATGGACGTGTACCTGGACGCGGTGTTCAACCCGGCGATCTACACCAAGCCCACCATTTTTGAGCAGGAGGGCTGGCACTACGAGCTGGACCTGCCGGAGGGCGCTGGCGGCGACGGCAGCGCCGCCAGCCTGCGCGAGGGCACGCTGCGCTATAACGGTGTAGTGTTCAACGAGATGAAGGGCGCGCTGTCCGACCCCATGAGCGTGCTGGACGACGCCGTCAACGCCGCGCTCTATCCCGACACCGCCTATGCGCACGAGAGCGGCGGCGATCCGCGCGCGATTCCCGCGCTCACCTACGAGCAGTTCCTGGATACGCACGCGCGCCACTACAATCCTTCCAACTCTTATATAACGCTCTACGGCGACCTAGATGTGGACCGCGCGCTGGCGTTTTTGGACGAGCGTTATCTGTCGCAGCCGAGCGCTGCGAGCCGCCGCATGGACGCTGCCGTTGCCGCCGGCGAGGACCCGTCCGCGCTGGCACCCAATCCGCTGGGCGTGCAGACGCCCGTGACCTGCGAGTACAAGCGCGTCGAGATGGCCACCACGCCCGAGAACGCCCTGGTGGGCCTGGGCCTTGTGCTGGGCAGCGCACTCGACCGCAAGCGCACGATCGCGGCGGATATCCTGTTCGAGGCACTGCTGGGCTCCAACGAAGCACCGGTTAAGAAGGCCATTCTGGCCGCCGGCCTGGGCGGCAACGTGGTGAGCTACACCGCGGCCGAGTGCCTGCAGCCCTACGAGCTCATCATGCTGCAAAACGCGCAGCCCGGCGTGGCGCGCGAGCTGCGCCGCGTGTTCCAGGACGCCTGCCGCGACCTGTGTGAGCACGGCGTTCCGCGCGAGCGCCTGGAAGCCATCATCAGCAGCAACGAATACGACCTGCGCCAGCGCGACTACGGTATCGCCGACGGCGTGGCCATTGCGTGCGACGCGCTGAGCACGTGGCTCTACGATGACGACGCCGCGACGCTGGCACTCAAGTATGGCCCGGTGTACAAGGAGCTGCGCGGCGAGCTGGAAGGCAGCTACTTTGAGGACCTTCTGCGCGAGCTCGTGCTGGAGAACGACCACATGGCGCTGGTCGAGCTGGTTCCGGTGGACGCCGCTGAGGGTTCGGAGGGCGCCGAAGCTGCCGAGCTGGCAGCCAAGCGCGACGCCATGACCGATGCCGAGCTGGCCGACGTGGTCGAGCGCACGGCTGCGCTGCGTGCCGCGCAGGAGGCCGAGGACACGCCCGAGGACAAGGCCACGCTGCCGCGCCTGCGCGTGTCCGACATTGGCGAGGCGCGCCCCGAGCCGCCGCTGGTCGTAGACACGACCGCGCCCATCCCCTGCCTGCGCCACGGCATCCCCACCAACCGCCTGGCCTACGCCATGCAGTATTTCGACCTGAGCTGCGTCGCATTTGAGGACCTGCCCTATGTGACGCTGCTCTGCCGCCTGCTCAAACAGCTGCCCACGAGCGAGCACTCGGCCGAGGAACTCGACAATCTGCTCGCCGGCAAGCTGGGCTTTTTGAGCTTTACGACCGAGGTCATGACCCAGCCCGACGTGGACGGCGTGCGCCCTTATCTGCTGGTGAGCGCCGGCGCCCTGTCCGAGAAGATCGATGCGCTGGCGAGCCTGCCGCGCGAGGTGTGGTCGAGCACGCTGTTGCTCGATGCTGACGCCGACCGCGTGCGCGACGTGCTCACGCAGATTCGCATTGGGCTTGAGCAAGGCTTTATCAACAACGGACACTCGGCGGCACTCGGCCGCGCGATGAGCTACACCTCGCCTTCGGCCGTGGTGCGCGAACAGCTCTCGGGCGTGGACTTCTACCTGTTCCTGCGCGATTTGCTCGAGCACTTTGACGAGCGCCTGGACGGCCTGCGTGCCAAGCTTGCCGAGCTGGCAGACCGCATCTTTGTGGCCGACGGCTGTATGGCGAGCTTTACCGGCAGCGATGAGGACTTTGACGCGTACTGGGATGCCGCGGGCGACCTGGGGCTTGGCGCAGGCGACGGCGCCGATGCCGGCCGCAACGCGCTCGTGGTGCCGACGCCGTGCGACCGCCACGAGGCTTTTGTCATCCCCAGCGACATCTGCTTTGCGGCAAGCGCGTGCGACCCACGTCGCTTGGGGCTCGACGTGACGGGCGCCTGGGCGGTTGCCGCCAACGCGCTCTCCTACGACTACCTGTGGAACGAGATCCGCGTTAAGGATGGCGCGTACGGCTGCGGATTCCGCGCGGCCGGCGAGCGTCAGGCGGCGTTCTACACCTACCGCGACCCGGCAATCGACCCCTCGATTGAGCGCGTGGCGCGCGCGGGCGAATGGCTCGGCAGCTTTGAGCCCGACGAGGCCGCCTTTGAGGGCTTTATCGTGAGCTGCGTGAGCGGCATGGACGCGCCGGTGAAGCCGTACGCGCTCACCAAGCGCCGCAACACGACCTACCTGGCCGGGCTCGATCCGCACGCGCGCGAGGAGCGTCGCGCCCAGATGCTCGCCGCCACGCCCGGTGAGCTGCGCTCGCTCGGCGCCGACGTGACGCGCATTGCAGCCGAGTCGCCCACCTGTGTCTTTGGCGGTCGAGACGTCATCGCCAAGAGCAACGCCGGCTTTAACGTAGTCGACCTGCTGGGCTAACGCACAGCAAAGGTAGATTTTTGGGACATACCTGAAAATCTACCTTTTTCTTTGGCGCACAGGGGGGGGCAGGCGCCTTTGCGGTGGTTCGAACATGGGTGTCTGCATCAGATATAATTTGCAACTGTAATATAGTTGCAGCTATGAAGCGGAACGCCTTGGAACATCGTTCGATTTCTGCAAGATGTCGGAGGTAGTCATGAGTAACGTTTTGGCATACAAGGGTTATTTCGCCCCAGTCGAGTTCGATGCCGAACAGCATGTGCTAACAGGTATGGTCGCCGGCATTAGGGACGCAATCGTATTTGAGGGCTCCACGGCTGACGGAGTTGAGCAATGCTTCCACGACGCCGTCGACGATTACCTTGAGTTTTGCGCCGAGAAGGGCAAAGAGCCCGAGCGGGCTTTTAAGGGCTCGTTCAACGTAAGAACGGGCTCTGAGCTCCACAAACAGGCGGCGCTGGCAGCGGCAAAGAAGGGCGAGTCACTCAATAAGTTTGTGACTGAAGCGATCGCTGCGGCGCTATAGCGTTAACGCATGGGCCAAAACCACCACAAAGGGGACAGGCACCTTTGTGGTGGTTTCGACATTTGCCCAGATAAAACCTGCCAAAATAAACCTGTCCCTTTTTGGTAGGTTTGGGAGAGGGAGCCGGGATGGACAAGGCTGAGTTGCGGCGGGCGATGATTGCTCGGCGCGATGCTCTTGATTTGGATGTTCGGGCGGCGAAGTCTGCTGTCATTTGCGCGCGGCTTGTTGAGTTGCTGGGCAGCTCGGGTGCCGCGGCACCGCGCACCGTTGCCGTCTATGCCGCGATGGGTTCCGAAGTCGACCCAGCCGCGTTTGCCGCGGCTGCCGCCAAACGCGGCTGGCGCGTGGCCTATCCATGCATGCTCTCGGCAACAGACGCCGCAGCTTGTGGCCAGCGCATGTGCATGCGGGCAGTTGCCGTCGGCGATGCGTCCGCGGCGCCGTTTATCGCCCACCCCACGCGGACCTTCGCGGCCACGGACATCGACAGCGGCCGCTTCCCTATCGTGCCCGCCGAGGCTCTCGACATGATTATCGTGCCACTCGTAGCCTTCGACCGCGCCGGCGCACGCCTGGGCTACGGCGGCGGCTGCTACGACCGCTACCTGCCCATACTCTCGCCCGCATGCCAAATCATCGGCATCGCCTTTGACGAGCAGCGTGTCGACCACGTTCCCACCGACGCCCACGACCTGCCGCTACCCCATATCATCAGCGCCTAACCGCCGGCGCACCTCCCAACAGGCCTAGTGCTCCTCGCCGGCGCGGGCCAGGTCGTAGGGCGTGGTCTGGTAGACGTAGTAGTTGAGCCAGTTGGTGTAGAACAGCTGAGCCTGGCTGCGCCAGACGTTGCGCGGCTCGGCGGCGGGATCGTCGCCCGGGAAGTAATGCGCCGGCACCTGAGGGTTGAGCCCGCGCTTCACGTCGCGCTCGTACTCCAGGCGCAACGTGTCGGTATCGTACTCGGGGTGGCCAAATACAAAGAAGCGGCGGCTGTCGGTCGACTTGACGATATACAGGCCCACCTCGTCGGACACGGCCACGACCTCAAGCTGCGGCTCGGCCTCCACGTCCTCGCGGCGCACCTCGGTGTTGCGCGAATGCACGGCATAGAAGCGGTCGTCAAAGCCGCGGACCAGCGGGCTTTGTGGCTTCACCAGATAATGCTCGAACACGCCGCTCGCCTTTGCCGGCAGGTCGTGCTTCTGGATACCGTAATGATGGTACAGACCGGCCTGTGCGCCCCAGCAAATATGCAGCGTAGAGTGCACGTGCGTGGTGGACCAGTCCATGATCTGGCAGAGCTCGGGCCAGTAGTCGACCTCCTCGAACGGCATCTGCTCCACGGGCGCGCCCGTGATGATCAGGCCGTCGTAGTGGATGTCGCGGATGTCGTCGAACGTGCGGTAGAACGTCTCCAGGTGGCCGGCGCTTACGTGCGTGGCCTCGTGCGTCTTGGTGCGCAGCAGGTCCACCTCCACCTGCAGCGGCGTGTTGGAGAGCTTGCGCATGATTTGCGTCTCGGTGGCGATTTTGGTGGGCATGAGGTTGAGGATGAGCACGCGCAGCGGACGGATGTCCTGGTGCAGCGCGCGGTACTCGGTCATGACAAAGATGTTCTCGCTCTCGAGCTGCGCAGCGGCAGGGAGGGCGTCGGGGATGCGAATGGGCATGGATGCTCCTTACGAGTCAGTTGCAGCTATGGTACAACGAGCGGCCCCATCCGCGCGAGCACATCGCTCAGCGATGCCGTCAGCGGCCCGAATCACTCCAAAAATAGAGATTAAGGCATGTCCCAAAAATCTACGGCACTTTAGCTTAGCAAAGTGACGCCAGGACGCTACAATGGTCCGACGCGAAAAACTCGGCCGAAAGGATACGTATATGTACCAGACGCGTAAGATCGGTGTGGTCGGCCAGGGCCATGTAGGAGCACATGTCGCTAACAGCCTGCTTATGCAGGGCATTGCCGACGAGCTGTACCTGTGCGATATCAACGAGGCCAAGGTGACGTCCGAGGTCCAGGACCTGCGCGACTCCCTTTCGTTTGTCCCGTATAACACCAAGATCGTCAACTGCTACGACCACTACGAGGAGCTGGCCTGCTGCGACGTCATCGTCAACGCCGCCGGCAAGGTTGCGCTGGCCGCCAGCAGCCGCGACGGCGAGCTGTTCTTTACCACCGACGCCGCGCGCACCTTTGCCAAGCGCATCGTCGACGCCGGCTTTGACGGCATCTTCGTCTCAATCTCCAACCCCTGCGATGTCGTGTGCACCGAGCTGTGGCACCTGACCGGCTATGATCCCAAGAAGATCATCGGCTCGGGCTGCGGCCTGGATTCCGCGCGCCTGCGCACCGAGATCTCCAAGAAGGTCGGCGTGAGCCCCAAGTCCATCGACGCCTACATGATCGGCGAGCACGGCTTTAGCCAGCTGGCCGCCTTTAAGGCCGCGACCATCGCCGGCAAGAGCCTCAACGAGCTCCAGGCCGAGAACCCCGACAAGTACGCCTTTGACCACATGGAGGTCGAGGAGCTCGCGCGCAAGGGCGGCTATGTGACCTACCAGGGCAAGCAGTGCACCGAGTACGCCGTCGCCAACTCCGCCGCGCGCGTCTGCGCTGCCGTTCTGCACAACGAGCACGCCGTGCTTTCCGCTTCCACGCTCATGACCGGCCAGTATGGCAAGGAGGGTATCTTTACCTCCCTGCCGTGCGTGATCGGTGCCGAGGGCGTCGAGGAGGTCTACACGCTCGACCTGTCCGAGTACGAGCTCGAGGGCTTCCACAAGAGCTGCCAGCACATCCGCGACAACATCGCCCAGCTCGACTGGTGGGACACCGAGGCCTACGACGCAAAGTAGGCCGATGGCTGCCGCAACCTTGCGAATCTAAGCGCGATACTAAGCGGGCCGCGCCGGAAATCCCCGGCGCGGCCCGCTTTTTTGACTCACGCAGTGCCCTTGCGAATCGAAGGTGAATACTTTTCCGCGAAGTGAACGAGCAAAAACGAGCCCCCGAAGCATCGACACTTTTCAGACGCCGTTTCCTGCGGTTTCGCCGAGTTTTTCCTGCAGTTTTGGCGTCAAAAAGTGTGGATGCTTCGGGGGTCCAAAATAGGTCGTTCACTTCGCGGAAAAGTATTCACCTTCGTTTTCGCGCAGACACGAATCCGGCCGCCACAACGCAAAACGGGGCCCGCGCGCAGCGCAGACCCCGTCAAAAAAGATAATTCCCGTTACCTAGTACTGCTCGATGCCCATGTAGCGACGAATCTCGGGGCTGTGGTCGAACACCTTGCCGCGGGCGGTGCGCAGCTCGCAGCTCATCGCGTAGAAGAAGATCGGCTCCAAGAACGAACGAACGCTGGCGGGCACCTCGCCCACGCCGTACTCGAGCGCGTCGAGAACCATGACCGTATCGGTATGCGTGTTGAGGAACGCAAGGGCACGCTCCTCCATGGGGCGGCACTCGCCCGAGCCGAGCTGCACAAAGTAGAACACGCCGGGCTCGGTAGCCTCGAACGGGCCGTGGAAGTACTCGCCAGAGTGGATGTAGCAGCAGTGCTGCCACTGCATCTCCATGAGCGAGCAGATGGCCATGGCATAGGTCTGGCTAAAGTTGGGGCCGGAGCCCAGGATATAGAAGAACTTGTGCTGCTGGCAGAGCTCGGCAAAGCGATCGCCCAGCTCGGCGCTGACCTTCTCGCGGGCGGCGGGCAGCAGCGCGTCCATCTGCTTAAGGCCGGCATACATGTCGGCGAGCGCCTCGTAGCCCTCCTGCTGGTCGAGCAGCTCGGCAGCCATTAGCACGCCAATGCCCTGCGGGACCTCGGCCTGCGACTCGCCCTTGCCCCACGGATAGACCCAGGTGGTCCACTTGCCGTTGTCGATCTTGGAGCCCGCGTAGTCGGTCATAGTCACGACCTCGGCGCCGGCGGCGAGCGCCATCTCGCAGGCATCGACAACCTCCTGCGTATTGCCGCTGTGGCTGCAGGCGACGACGAGCGACTTCGGCCCCAGGCTCTTGGGCGCCATCAGGCAAAACTCCCGTGCCGTGTAGACCGTCGAGGCAAACGTGGTGGCCTCGCGCTTGAGCAGCTCGTTAGCCGGCATCAGGTCGATCATCGAACCGCCGCAGGCGATCCAAAAGACGTTCTCGATCTTACCCTTGCGCTCGATAATTTCCTGAATCAGATCGTGTGCGTTCACGGTGACGCTCCTCCTTGTGTGGCGGCTTTGAGCGACGGCAGCTCGTACCTGCGGTCGTTCTATGTTGTCCTATTTATAACACGTGTAATAACGCCCGTGAAGTCATCCCGGTAAATTTGTTCTATGTTGTTCTATCTGTGGACGTTAGATGTCGAACACGTAGCGCGAGCCCACGATCTTTTGACGACCGAGCAGTAGAGGGCGTCCGCCGGCGTCGGTAAAGTAGGCCTCCATATAGAAGAGCGGCTCGCCGACCGGCACCTCCAGCAGCGGGGCCGCGTGGGCATCCGCCAGCGCAATCTCCACGGTGCAGGGGTCGGACTTGAGCGGCGCGCGACCCGAATGCTCGGCAACGAGCGAGAAGATCGAGTTGTCGGCGAGGTCCTTATCGGCAAGCGTCTGCAGGTAGGGATGGTCGGCGAGCACAAAGGCGTTGTTCTCGAGCATGACGGGCACGCCGTCTGCCGTGCGCACGCGCTCGACCACGATGAGCTCGCAGCCGGGTTCCACGCCAAAAAACGCCGCGTCCTCGTGCGTCGCCGCAACCACCGTGCGCGACACCAGGCGCGCTCCGGCCACCATGTCGTTGGCGGCGCAACCCTCGGAAAAGCTCTGGACGTCGCCTTTCTGGACAATCTTGCGCTTGAGCTTGGGGGCGCACACGAAGGTGCCCCTCCCCTGCTGGCGGTTGAGGTACCCCGCGCGCGACAGCTCCTCGATGGCGCGGCGCACGGTAATGCGCCCCACGCCGTAGGACTTCGCGAGCTCTATCTCGGAAGGAATGCGCGAGCCGGGCGCGTACACGCCGCGTGCGATCTCGCCCTTCAGGTCGTCCATGACCTGCTGGTACAGCGGCACGGCGGACACGTCAGTGCGGTCAGTTTTATCGTCGAAAGCCATCGTTACGCTCCATCCCGTGCATGCTCGGACTCAAACTCTTCAATCGCCGCCATAAACTGCTCGCCAAAGGCGTCGGCCTTTTTCTCGCCAATGCCGTTGACCTGAACAAGCTCGTCGCGCGTCTGCGGGCGTAGACGGCACAGACCGCGCAGGGCCTTGTCGGAAAAGACCATGTACGGCGCCATCTCCAGCTCGGTCGAGATCTCCTTGCGCAGGGCGCGTAGGCGCTCGAACAGCTCGGCATCGTCGCCCACGCGCGGGCGCTGATCCAGCTCGGCCTCCTCGCGCAGCAGATCCACCGCACGGCGGGCGCGGGCCGAGGCCTTGCGCTTGGACGCGCGACGCTTAACGGTAAAGGCGAACGCCTCATCCTCGACCTCGACGGCACGCGGGCCCAGCCCAACGACCGGGTACTGCCCCTGCGAGGTTGCCAAATAACCGCGGCCGCACAGCTGACCGATGATGTCCTTGATGCGCCCGACCGATTCGCTCGACAGCTCACCGTAGCCGCGGTCCTCGTCCAGATGCATCTGGCGAATGCGCTCGGTGTTGCCGCCGTGGAGCACATCAGCGATCAGCGACTTGCCAAAGCGCATGGGTCGCGTGGCCACATAGCGCACGGCAGCACGGGCCATATCGGTGACGTCCTCGACCTCGAACTGCGTGAGGCAATTGCTGCAGTTGCCGCAGCCCTCGGCGTCGTCCGTGGCGGTGGCAACTGCAGCAGCCGCAGCAGCATGCTCGGCCGCGGCCTCGTCGCCAAAGTAGCGCAGCATATATTCGCGCAGGCAGCCGGTGGTATTGCAGTAGCCCTCCATCTGGCTGAGCAGACGATATCGATTTTGGAGCGCCCACGCGCGTTGCTCGTCGTCGAGCGCCTCGTCGGCCGCATCGCCGCGGTCGATTAAAAAGCGGCGCATGCGAAAATCGTTGCCGTTCCACAGTAAGTGGCAGCTGGCCGGATCGCCATCGCGGCCGGCGCGGCCCGCCTCCTGGTAGTAGGCCTCGATGCTCTCGGGCACATTGTTGTGGATCACGTAGCGCACGTTGGGCTTGTCGATGCCCATGCCAAAGGCGTTGGTGGCAACCATCACCTGAAGATCGTCGTCAATAAAGGCACGCTGGCTTTGGCGGCGGGCGTCATTGCCCATGCCGGCATGGTAGCGGCCAACGCGAATGCCGCTGGGGCCCAGCGCCTCGGCAAGCTCGCCTGCCAGCGCATCGACCGTCTTGCGGGTCGAGCAATACACGATGCCGCTCTCGCCCGAATGCGCAATCACATAGTCGCGCACCCACGCTGCCTTGGCCTTGTCGCCCATCTCCTCGCAGCCAAAGTAGAGGTTCTTGCGATCGAAGCCCGTCACCACCGTCGCGGGATTTTGCAGGCCGAGCATCTGCTGAATGTCCGCGCGCACACGCTCAGTCGCCGTAGCGGTAAAGGCCGCCACGATGGGGCGCTGCGGCAGGGAATCGATGAACTCACGAATCTGCAGGTAGGCGGGGCGGAAATCCTGTCCCCATTGGCTCACGCAGTGGGCCTCGTCAATGGCCACGAGCGGCACGCCAATGCCGCCGTCCGCTGCGGCCTCCTGCGCAAAGGCCAAAAAGCGCGGCTCGAGCAAGCGCTCGGGCGCCACGTACATAAGCTGGTAGCGGCCCTCGCGCGCCCGCTTGAGCACGGTGTTTTGCTGGGCCGGAGTAAGGCTGGAGTTGAGATAACTGGGGCGCGCACCCGCCGCGAGCAGCGCGCGGGTCTGGTCCTCCATAAGCGACAGCAACGGACTCACCACAAAGGTGATGCCGGGAAGCATGAGCGCGGGCACCTGGTAGCAAATGGACTTGCCGGTGCCCGTGGGCATAACGCCCAGCGCGTCGCAGCCGGCAAGGATCGCATCGACCATACGGTCCTGCCCCGGGCGAAACGAGGTGTAGCCAAAATAGGCGCCGAGCGTGTCGAGCGCCGTCTGTTGCATGCTATCGGTCATGGTTTCCTAACGTCCAAGTCATCTGCCGCCGATTATACGCCGCCACGCGGACCGGTGCCGCACGGCTGCCGGCCACGGGCGGCGCAATCCGAAAGGAACGAGCGTGGATTTTTGGACACTTTCCGGATGAGCGTGGAAACGTCGCTGGTTGCGCATAAGTCAGCGAAAGCGCCCCTAAGCGAGCAAGGTGACGTGAAAGAGGAGGGAAGCGTACTTTGGTACGCGACCGACGATTGAACGTCAGATTGCCGCTTAGGGGCGCTTGTAGCGTCGACCGTCCCGTCGTTCGTTAGAACGGCGGAACCAAAGGTGCAGCGTCGAGCCGTTGCGCGGTTTGGAAAACCGCGCAACTAGAGCTACATCACCATAACGTAGCGCGATCCCACGTAGTACTGCTTACCCATCAGGACCGGCTCGCCATTGGGACCGATAAAGCCGGCGCGCAGGTTGAGCAGCGGATCGTGCGGAGCGATGCCCAGCTCGGCCGCCTGCTCAGCGCTGGCGCGAACGGCCTCGACCGTACGGTAGCCAGCCGAGACAATCGGGGTTCCGCCAACACGCCCGACCTCGGCAAAAATCGACTTGTCCTCAAGGTCGGCTGTCAACAGTTCACGGTAGGCGTCAAACGGCACAAAGACGTTCTCCTCAAAGATGGGCTCGCCGTCGGCCGTGCGCACGCGCTTGATATGCAGCAGCAGCGCGCCCTTCTGCAGGCCAAAGAACTCCATCTCGTTTTGGCGCGCCGGAACAATCTGGCGATCGACCACATGTGCACCGGCCTTCATGCCATTGTCGGCACACAGCGCGGTAAACGTCTGCAGCGTCGAGGCGTGGAACTGGCGGTTGATGTGCGGCGTGGAAACAAAGGTGCCACGGCCCTGCTGCTTAACCAGGTAGCCATCGGAGCACAGCTCCTCGACGGCGCGGCGCACCGTAATGCGGCTCACCTCGTACTGCTCGGCTAGCTCGAGCTCGGACGGAATACGCTCCTTGGGTGCATAAACACCTTTCTCGATCGCATCCTTGATTTCGTCGTAAATCTGCTGGTAAAGCGGTGCATTTTTGGTCGCGGGCATATCTGATCACTCCTATCAAAATATCGAAATTACTAATACGTATATAACGTCTAGCTCTATGTTACATCATAACGATAAAACGATACACCCTGCCTACCAAAAAGCGACAGGTCTATTTTGGTAGGTTTTATCTGGTCAAACGAGAGCCCCTCGAAAGCAACGGGGCTTTCGGGGGGCTCATTCGGATGGGCTGCGCTTGACCGGCAAAAAGCCAAAACCCTACTTGCCGTCGTCCTGCTGCAAGATGTCCTGCTCGCTAAGGCGCGCCTGACGACTCGCTATGCGCGCGGGCTTGTCGGGATCGGGAACGGCTGTGGGCATGGGCTCGTCGACATGGCCGCCCCACCATCCGCCCACAAAGTTGAGCGTGTGGAACACATTGATCACGGCGCCGGGATCAATATCGCACACCAGCTTGATAATGTCCTGGCTCTCGTAGGTCGAGACAACGGCGTGCAGCAGATACATCTTTTCGCGGCTGTATCCGCCAATGACCTCGGCGCAGCTAATGCCATGCTGAAAATGGTCAACATAGGCTGTCATGACCTCGTCTGCCTTGCGTGTCGTGATCTGCAGCGTTACGCGGTCGTAGCGGCGGTAGAAGCTGTCGATGGTCTTGGTCGAAATAAACTGGAACACGATGGAGTACGCCGCGTTGTCCCAGCCAAACATAAAGCCAAAGATCGCCAGGATAAAGCAGTTAAAGCCAAAGATGACGCCCCAGATGGTCTTGCCTGTATGGTTGGAAACCCACAGCGCGATAAAGTCGGTGCCGCCGGTGGATGCGCCGGACTTAAGCGCGATGGCGGCGCCCAGGCCCGAGACCACGCCGCCAAAGATGATGAGCATGATCTTGTCGCCCAAAAACGGGGCGAAGTGAAAGATGTTGAGGAACAGCGACGAGAGCATGACCTGCATCATCGAGAAGATGACGAAGCGCTTGCTGATGCCGCTCCAGCAAAGGAGCGCCACGGGGATGTTGAGCGCGAGCATGCCGAGCGAGATGTCGATATGAACGCCGCCGAGCGAGGTGACGCGATCGAGCAGGACCGCGACGCCGGTGAGGCCGCTCGGAAGCAGGTCGGCGGGGCGAATGAACGCCTGAATCAGAAATGTCTGGAGAACGGCGGAGATGGTGACCGCCACGGCAGTAATGGCGCGGCGGACGATGGTGAGACGGCCGAGCACGAGCACGCGGTCCGTGAGCTGATCGATGGCGTTCGCCACGTAGGCTCCTTTCGAAGGCAGATGTAATTGTGGGGCATGCCGGCGATTGTAGCATGGAGCGCGAGAGGGCGCTTCAATTCACCCTCTCTCGACAACCAAAACGAGCCAGCAGCTCCCCAACCAAAGAGCCAAATTCTAAGTGAGTAGACTTTTCGCGATCTACCAAGCGCACTCAAAACAGCCACCTCTCCGACCTGCGGTTTTACTAAGGCAGATACGCTTTGTGCTCGGCATGTGCCAAAAAGTCTACTCACTTAGTCCGAGTCGAAGCCAAACGGATCTAAATCGAAGCCAAAATGAGCCAATCCACCGCAAGAGACGTGTGAATCCGCACTTCTTGCGGCGAATTGACGCTACAAAGCGGTCAGAATGTCGGCGAGGTTGTCGATGACGGCGTCGGCTCCCGTTTGGTCCAGGTTAACGCCCTCGTGCGGACGCAGTGCCAGGACGCGCGCGCCGGAGCGCTTGCCGGCCTCGATGCCCAAAGGCGAGTCCTCGATAACCAGGCACTCGGTAGGCTCCACACCCAGCGCCTCCATGGCACGCAGGTAGATCTCGGGGTCGGGCTTAAATGCACTGCACTCGTGACCGCTGATGGTGTAGTCCAGCACGTCGGTGATACCGGCAATCTCCACCAGCTCGTCAATGAGCTCGCGATAGGACGAGCTCGCGATGGCACACTTGACGCCGCGCTCGTGCAGCTCGCGCATCACCGGCTCCGTCTGCTCGTTGAGCAGCTCGGCATACGGAACAGGGTGAACCGGGCTGTAGACCTGCTTGTACTCAACGCGCAAGCGCTCGCGCAGCTCAACATCGTCGGGCACCAGCGACTTCCAGATGGCAGGCTCGTTAGACCCCGAAAGATCGGGGATCTCGTCAAAGTGGAACCCCTTTTCCTCCATAAACGCCACGCGGCGACGGTTGTAGAACCACTCGGTATCGACCAGCACGCCGTCCATATCAAACAGCACTGCCTTGATCATACGCATCTCCTCCCACCCGCCAAAAAGGGACAGGTTTATTTTGGTAGGTTTTATCTGGGGTTTTGCGGCGCGACGGGCGCGCCCTCCCCAGAGCAAAAAAGGGGACGGGGCGCAAACCCCATCCCCTCTCAATCAACCTGTAAGGTCTACTTACTTGTGATTAGTAGGAAAGCTTCCACATGTAGCGACGCATGGTCAGCGGGTGCTGACGGGCCTCGGCGATCTGGTTGCCGTACTCGCGCATAACGGCGAGGTGCAGCAGCGGGTTGAAGTAGGTGACGACGCTTGCCGGCACGGCGTCGGCCAGACCGTAGTCCTTGGAGTCGATCAGAGCGACCTTGGCGCCCATGCGCTTAAGGAAGGTGAGGGCGCGGGCGTCCATCGGACGGGTGGCACCGTCGGACATGAAGAAGACGTAGGGCTTACCCTCGGTGGAAACCTCGAACGGGCCGTGGAAGTACTCGCCGGTGTTGTAGGCGGCGGCATCGATCCACTGCATCTCGGTGAACAGGAAGGCGGCGTGAGAATAAGCCATCTTCTCGGAGGCACCGGAGGCCATGAAGTAGATCATCTTGTCGTCCTTGAAGTCCTGGGCGAACTGCTTGGCAAGACCCTTGGCGGACTGAGCGGCGTTCTCGCAGAGCTCGAAGACGTTGGTGAGGCCGGTGATCATGTCCTCGTAGTGGTCATAGCCTTCGGTCTGCTGAAGGATCTCGAGTGCAAGAGCGATGGCGTAGCCGGGCTTCTCGCACTTGGCAGCGTAGTTGGCGTGGAAGCCGTGAACGATGACGTGGTCGGCGTCGACGGTCAGAGCGGAGCCAGCCTTGTTGGTAAGGGAGACGACCGGGCAGTTGTGCTTCTTGGCGGTCTTGTTGGCCTCGACAGTCTCGGGCGTGGAGCCACCGAGGGAGCAGGTGATCACGAAGGTGTGCTCGTTGACCCAGGAAGGCGTGTCGTAGTTGAACTCGTTAGCGGTGAAGATCTGAACGTTCAGCTTGTCCGTGTTGTTGGCCAGGAAGTACTTGGCGGGGTAAAGGTCGGACATGGAAGCGCCGCAGCCGACGAAGGCGACGCTGTGGATCTCGTGGTTGGACAGGACGTCAGCGACGATCTGCTTAGGGAGGTTAAGGTCGATCTCGTACATCTGACACATTCCTTTCGATTTTTTGCGGCGCCACATTGCCGGACGCACGCAGGGTTACCGTAGTTAGGACCGAGTCGCCGGCCCGTTGAGGATGTGACAAGGGAACTGTCCCTTTGACACATTTAGGGATGGAAGCCTGCCTGGGGTATGGGATGCCAGGCAGGCCCCCGGGGAAAGCGGTTAGACGCTTGGTCGCGACTAGGCCAGGATGCCGGCCGCGGAGAGGGCGATGCCACCCACGATGGCGATCACGAGAAGCCAACCGGTGTTGACGTTCTTCTTGATGAGCCAGTACATAAGGCCGGTGAGGCCGAGGGAGATCATCTGGGGCATCATGCCGTCCAGGATGTCCTGGATCACGACGGTGCCGTCAGCGAACTGCAGCGGGGTGGTGGCGCCGATCAGCGTGGCGATCATGCCGCCCACGGACATAAGACCCACGATACCGCAGACATACATGAGCTTCTCCATGAGGTCGCCGCCCTGGAGCTTGCTCAGGTACTCGTGGCCGCCCTGATAGCCGATCTTGGCTGCGAACCAAGTGATCAGCACGGAGGGCACGATGGAGATGAGCATGGCCAGGATCGGGCCCATGATGGAGCCCTGCTGAGCCAGCTGAACACCCAGGCCAAAGGCGATAACGCGGATGGTGCCCTGGAAGAAGGAGTCACCGATGCCGGAAAGCGGACCCATAAGGGAGGTCTTGACCGCGTTGATCGAATCGGGGTCGAAGTTCTCGGGATCCTTGGCGTACTCTTCCTCCATGGAGGCGGCGAGGCCTAGGATGAAAGCGCTCGTCTGCGGGGTGCAGTTGTAGAACGCCATGTGACGGTGGTAAGCCTCTTTCTTAGCGGCGAGCTGCTTGGGGTCGGACTCATCCGGATAGAGGCGATCGAGCGTGGGAACCATGCCGTAGAGGAAGCCCATGTTCATCTGACGCTCGTAGTTCCAAGAGGCCTGGATGGCCCAGGAGCGCCAGAAGAACTGGCTGACCTTCTTGTTCAGGGACACGTCCTTGGTTGCGGTTGCCATAGTGTGTTCCTCCTTAGTCTTCGTCGTCTTCGAGCGGATCGTAGTCGGAATCGACACCGGCGGCTGCATGGGAACCGTTGAACTTGAAGCCCATGAAGACGACAGCCAGGCACACACCGATCAAAGCGACCGCGATGACGGACAGGTTGAGGTAAGCGGCGAGCAGGAAACCGATGAACAGGAACGGAGTCATACCCTTCTTGATCATCATGGTGAGCAGCAGGGCCAAGCCGTAGGCGGTCATGATCTTGGTCGAAACGTTAAGACCAGTGGACAGCCACTCGGGAACCATGTTGACGATGGCCTGAACCAGGTCGGTGCCAACAAAGACGGCGAGGAAGATCGGCAGGAAGTACATGACGGCGTACAGACCGGAGCCGGCGCAGATGTGCATGCGGTAGGCGGTCTTGAACTTTCCGTTATCGATCGCGCTATCTGCCACATGGGTGAGGGCGGCGATGATGGAACGGAACACGATGCCGAGGAGCTGACCCAGGACGGCGACCGGGATGGCGATCGTCATGGCGGTCTCGGCGGAAGCATCGGTCAGGCACGCAAAGGCAGCGGCCACGATGCCGCCCAGGACCATATCGGGCGGAACGGCGGCGCCGACCTGCACCAGGCCCATGGACACGAGCTCGACGGCGGCACCGACGGCAAGGCCGGTGGGCACATCGCCCAGCAGCAGACCGACGAGCGTAGCGCCAACGAGAGGCTGCTCGAAGTTAAGACGACCGAGCAGGCGGGAGTCCCACATGCAGAACACGCCGACGAGGCCGACGAGCACCGCACTGATGAACGTATTCATACCCTTCTCCTTTCAGTCAGGCAAAAGCCTGGTTGATTACAGCTTGGCGTCGATGTCGACGCTCTGATACGTAGGGGTCTGCTGGACGTAGAGCTTGATGCCCATGTCGAGCAGCTGGTTGACGTCGGCCTTCTGGGTGGCGTCGAGGAAGACGGAGCTGTCCTTGCCGCCGACCTGATCGGCACCGTCGTGGTTGGCGGTGGCGCCCAGGTTGATGGCGTCGAGCTTGTAGCCCTGGCAGAACTGCAGCATCTCGGCCGTGTTGCCAAAGACGAACATGACGCGCTCGCCGAGGGTGTTGAGCTTGTCCATCTTGGCGAGGGCACGCTCGACGGTGAAGACGTTCAGGCGCACGCCCTGGGGCTTGGCCAGCTTAAGAGCGCCCTTCTTGATGTCATCGTTGGCGGCAGCGTTGTCGACGACGATGATGCGCTCGGCCTGAACCTTGGTGGTCCAGGTAAAGACGACCTGGCCGTGCAGCAGACGGTAGTCAAGACGTGCGAGGACGATCTTGGCGGGACCGGAGCTGTGACGGGACGCCTTGGCCTTCTTGGCGGGAGCCGCGGCGACCTCGACCGGTGCGTTGGGGTTGGTCAGACCGGTGCGGGCCTCGTTGATGAGGGCCGCGAGCTCGGTGCCCTTGACGGGGGCGGGGCTCATAGCAAGCGTGAGCGCCAGCGGGATGTTGAAACCGCTGACAACCGTGAACTTCGTGCCGTTCTTGGAAAGCTCGACCATGTTGTTGTTGACCGAGCTACCGAGCATATCGGTTAGCACATACACGGTGTCGTCCGCGTTGAACGTGGCGATCATAGCCTCAACCTTATTGGTGATGGGCTCCTTGTCGTCACGAGCAAGCGACACGACGTGGACGTTCGACACGTCGCCGAGAACCATCTCGAGCGTGTCTTTGGCGCCTGCGGCCAGGCCGCCATGAGATGCGAGAATGATCTGATTCATCTTGCCTCCTCCTTTTCGTTATGGTCATTATAATGTCTTATACGTTGCTTATATTGATAATTAGTATATAAACCGTTCGCGGGTGAAAAACGACCGTTGGCGGGTTTAACGCAATCGAAACGATGGTCTTGGGTAGGTCGGCGCTGGCTAGGCGCCGCCCGATCAAACGCCGGGCGCTACCTGCTCAAACACACCGCCAATCCCCTAACGCACGAAGTACCAGGGGCTTTCCTGCACGGTGGGCTCCAGCGCAATGCCCGTGCGCTCGCGGAAGAGATCCATGTCCTGCGATTTCTCCGTCCACCACGCGTTGGGCTTAAAGGTCATGCTCTCAACGACATGGCCGACAAACACACTGTTGCGCAGCTTGGAAAAGTCGGTGTTCATAATCACGATGGACGCGAGCACCAAAACGATGCCCAGAACTTTGATCGCGCCGGCGGGTTCGGCGTAGACACCAATGCCCAGCAGTACGGTGACGACTGTCTCGAATGACATTACGACGGGAACTTTCGACGTCTCGAGCCCCATGGACAGACCCTGCATATATAAGATGTAAGCCACGGCTGTGGGGATGAGTCCAAAGCCAAGGAACAGCAGCAGCAGCTGTGGCGACATTGCCGCGGCGACATCCGGCCACGGAGCCGCGATAGCCGCCATAACCGCACCGCCAAAAACAAGGCCCCAAAACGTGACAGCCAGCGGGTGGACCGTCTTGGTTGCTATCCGGCTAAACACCGCGAGCGACGCCCCACAAAAGCCTGCAATCACGCCCGACGTGACGCCCCAAACCGAAAAATGGAAACCGGAAAGGTCGCCATTAGTTACTGCAAGTACACAGCCCCCTATGTTAAAAGCGATGGCAACGAGCTTGTTGGGGGTCACGTCCTCGCGATAAAGCACGCGGCCGAGCACGACGCCAAACACCGGCGAGGTATAGAGCAGCACCGAGGCCGTGGACATGCCCACCTCGCCCATACACTCGTAATAGCAAGTGTTGGCGGCGGCCAAACCGACGATACCGACAAGCGCGCAGGAAACAAGCTCTTTAGGGCTTGCCTTGAACAGGGCCAGCGGACCCTGAGCCACGGTAGACCCCTCACCCGGACGGCAGCCCATAAACATCAGGACCGGCGCCAAGATAAGCGCTCCGACCAACAAGCGAAAGGCAGCCATACTCTGGGACGTAACGCCCATGGCCGAGATGCCGTTTACAAAGATTCCGATGCTGCCCCACATAAGCGCGGCGATCAGCACCAGCACATAGCCCAGATTGCTTTTCTTCAACGCAGCCTCCTCGGTATTGTTTCCAATATGTTTCACACTACGTTATAGTCGTTATATACATTTTTCAAGGCACAAATCGGCGAACGGGAAATCTCTCGACACAAGGAGTGTCCCCAACTGCCGGCACAAAAGGAACATCCCTAACTGCCGGCAGAAAGGGAACGTCCCCAAGTGCCGCTCTAGCAGTTGCGGTGAAATAGTTCTCAAACAGAGGCTTCACACTCCCAAACAGGAACTATTCCACCGCAACTCATGAGGGGTATTGGGCTGTTAGGCCGCTCTATCCCTTAGTAATCCAGCTTCCACATGTAACGGCGCGTCATGTAGTCCTTGTGGATGACGGCGGAGAGCGCACGCATGTAGACGTTGTTGAGGATCGGGGCAAAGATCAGGTGGTTGAAGTACTCGCTCACGCTGTCCTTGATGTCGTTGAGGCCGAGCTCCTTGGCGTCGAGCTGGTAGACGCGCTCACCACCGTACTGGTTGACAAAGCGAATGCCGCGCTCGTCGTTGCAGCGGCTGCGGCCGACGCTGATGAGCTGGAACAGCGAGGTGCGCTTGTCCAGGATCTCGAAGGGGCCGTGGAAGAAGTCGCAGGTGTTGATGGTGCAGGAGTCGATCTGCAGCATCTCCTGCACGTTGCAGATGCTAAAGACGTAGGCGGCACCAAAGAGCGGGCCCTGAGCCATAACGTTGATGCAGGGCTTGTCGGCGTTCTGCTCGGCCCACTTGGCAGCGAGCGGACGGGTGTACTCGACAGCCTTGCGATAGATGGGGTCGACCAAGTCGAAGGCGGCCATAGCGGCCTCGTACTCGGCATAGCCCTCGGTCTGCTGCGTAAGCTCCATAGCAATCATGGTCACGACGGCGGAGTTGGTGCGGCCCATGCAGGACTCGTCGATGGCCAGGCTGTCGTACTGGATCTTGTAGTCGCAGACCTCGGTGAGGCCGGACTCGTCAACATAGATGGCGATGGTGCTGGCGCCGTGGTTCTTGGCGACCTGGGCGGCGACGATGGTCTCCTTGGTGCCGCGCATGGACACGACGACGGCCAGGGTGTTCTCGTTGACGTAGGCAGGCGTGGCGTGCACGAACTCGTTGCTGGTGTAGCTGGAGCTCACGACCTGCGTGGCCTCGTGCTCCATAAAGTACTGGGCAGGATAGTTGCCGCCGTTGGATCCACCGGCGCCAATCCACACGACGCGCTTGATGCCGCCCTTGTCTGCCTTGTCAGCCAAAACCTGGGAGACGACGTCCTTAACCTGTTCCTGAGTAGTCATCGTGCATCAGCCTTTCTTCTCGTTTGATGCTCTCGATGGCATACAAGTTACATACATGTTTTGGTTATGTCGACTAGTTGTATGCTATATTTGTCTTAGAAATTTTGCTGGTAAAGTTTTCGGCAAGCCATTACCAGCGGTTTTGTTGTCATGTTGGATACATGCTTGGTTCTGTAAGCATACAAGTTAGATACAGGTTGTTCGCATGAGCACTTCGTCGAAAAAGAACTTGACCCAATACGAGCGTCTGGCGGCAACGCTTCGCGACCGCATTGCCGCCGGCACCTACGCCCGCGGAGATAAACTGCCGTCCGAGATGGAACTCATGGACGAATCGGGCCTGTCGCGCAGCACCGTGCGCCATGCCCTTAAGGTGCTTGTTGACGAGGGCCTGATTCGAACCGAGCGCGGGCGCGGCGCCTTTGTGGCCGACACGCCCGCGCTCCACGAGAACAACCTGGTGTTTTCGAGCTATACGGCACAAGTCCAGGGTCAGGGCATGAAGCCCACCACGCGCACCGTGGACTCGGGCTTTGCCAAGGCGGCCGGCAGCATAGCTAAGTTCTTTGACGCCGCCATGGGCAGCAAGCTCGTCAAACTTGTCCGCCTGCGCTACCTGGACGACGCGCCACTGTGCCTGGAAACCACCTATCTACCACCGAGCTTTGAGGCACTCATCGATCGCGATATCAACGGTTCGCTCTACGCCATGCTGCGCCAAGAATTCCATCGCGCGCCGGCACAGGGACATAAGACCTTTGAGGTGTGCTATGCCTCGCAAAACGAGGCGTTTTTGCTCAACGTTGAGCGTGGGCAGGCGCTGATCTTGATCACCGACTACGTCTACGACACCGACGGCCGCCCGCTCCATATCTCCAAGCGTATCCAGCGCACCGACCGCGCCAAATACACCGAGCCCATCGGCTAGCGCACCAAACGAGGCAAAATGTACCTAATAAACGTTTTACCTGCGGTTTTTATTAAATCTCAAGCCGGCATGGCGCAAATGCCAACATCGCCTGGCAACACTCGCCGCCCAAGCTCAACTGTTCCTGCCCAAAATATCCAGCACCGTAAATCTAAGTGAGTAGACTTTTCGCGACCTGTCGAGCACATTCAAAACAGCCACCTCCGTGACCTGCGGTTTTACTAAGGCAGATACGCTTTGTGCTCGGCCTGCGCCAAAAAAGCCTACTCACTTAGCCCGCAAGGCGTCCCGAGGGGACAATCCAGGTCAAAATAGCGTACAAACGCCACGCTACTTGCGGCGATTTGATACCACAAGACAGCCAAAAACCTGCCAAAATAAACCTGTCCCTAAATGGTAGGTTTGGGGAGGTCGGGGAACCAGGTTGGTTTGGGTTGGTTGGGGACGCGCTCGGCTAGAAGCAGCTCCATCCAACACATGTCGTACCAGCGGCCAAACTTTTGCGCGCAGCGGTCGAAGGCGCCCACCAGGCGGTATCCCATGTGGGCATGGAAATCCTGGCTGTTGTGCGTCAGATACTCGTCGTCCTTATCGTGCGGCACGGCAATGAGCGCGCACATGTTGGTGATGCCCATCGCGACCAAGCATTGCTTGAGCGCGTCGTGCAGCCTGCGGCCCAGCCCGCCGTGGCGCACGTCGCGCGCCAGATAGATCGACGTCTCGACCGACCAGTCATAGGCCTCGCGGCTGTTAAGCGCGCTCACATAGGCATAGCCTACCGGACGCCCGTCCAGCTCCATCACCAGATACGGATAGCGCTTGAGCGTACGCTTGATGCGCCCGGCGAACTCCTCAACGCTCGGCACCTCGTATTCGCAGGTAATCGCCGTCTGACGCACATACGGCTCATAGATGGCAAGCAACGCCGGCGCGTCTTCGGGCGTCGCCAGGCGAATCGCCGGCTCGGACATCTCGGTCATACAACCCTTCTCTCTCAAAAACAAAGGCCGCCTTGCGCCAAACCCAGCGCAAGGCGGCCCCTCGTCATTACATCAGGCTACAGGACAGCCGCCAGCGCGTCGATGTCCTCCTGCGTCGTGGCCCAGCTGGTGCAAAAGCGCACCACCGTGTGGGTATCGTCGTACTTTTCCCAGTACTCGATCGCCGCATGCTCGCGAATGCGGGCCATGTCCTCGTTGGGCAGAATCACGAACTGCTGGTTTGTGGGCGTCTCCAAAAAGAACTGGTAGCCGCGCTCGTGCAGCACACGACGCAGCGCCTGGGCCGTCTGAATCGCCTGTCGACCAATCTCAAAATACAGGCCATCGGTAAAGAGCGCCTCAAACTGCACGCCCGTCAGGCGGCCCTTGGCCAACAGCGCGCCGTGCTGCTTAATACGCGGAATGGGATGCGCCGGAGCGTGCATGCCGCAGAACACCACAGCCTCGCCGCAAAGCGCGCCGCACTTGGTGCCGCCGATGTAGAACACGTCGCACAGCTGCGCCAGCTCGGGCAGGGTAATGTCGCACTCATCGGCCGCCAGTGCATAGGCCAGACGAGCACCGTCCACAAACAGCGGAATCTCGCGCTTCTGGCACACCGCGTGAATCGCCGCGAGCTCGGCCTTGGAGTACAGCGTGCCGTACTCGGTCGATAGACTCACGTACACGGCGCCCGGGAACACCGTGTGATCGTAGCTCTCGTTTTCGTAGAACACCTGGATATAGTTCTCGAGATCCTCGGCGTGCATCTTGCCCTCGTAGCCGGGGATGGTGAGCACCTTGTGGCCGCCAAACTCGATGGCGCCCGCCTCGTGGCAAGCGACATGGCCGGTCTCGGCGGCAACGACGCCCTCGTAGGGCGCGAGCAGCATGTCAATCACCGTCGCGTTGGCCTGCGTGCCGCCCACCAGCAAGAACACGTCGGCATCGGGGGCCTGACAGGCCTCGCGAATCAGCTGCTTGGCACGCTCGGTGTGCGCATCGGTACCGTAGCCGGGCTGCGGCTCCATGTTGGTATCGACGAGCGCCTGCAGCACTGCCGGATGAGCACCGTGGGAATAGTCGTTGTTGAACGCGAGCATGGCAATCCTCTCTAGCCGGGCATGGGCCCGATGATTTAAACGCCGCTATTGTACGCCGCCCGGATAGGCAATGCGTGCGGCAAGGCACTCAAGTGCCAACACCAGGGCAAAGCCGCAGCTCACGTCAGTCAAAAAGTGTGCACCGATCACGATGCGGCCAAAGGCGACGAGCGCCGCGACCACGGCAGCGACCCAAAAGACCACGCGGCGTCGCGACGGCTTTTCCTTAAAGGACGCCGCAGGAAGCCCGGCGAGCATAAGGCCGATCGCCGCGTGCGCCGTGTGTCCGCTCGCAAACGACTTAAAGCCGTCCTTGATTACGCCGGCCGCAATATAGCTCCACTTGTCGGGGTTGCCAATCACCCACCACGGCTGAAAATTGAGCCCCGGCGTGACCTCGATCACGCGCATGCGCGGGCGCGACCACAGCGGCTTGACAACCACGTTGAGGATGATGGCCTGAGCGACCCACACGGCCAGCACCATCAACGCCCAGCGTGTGAGCTCGTCGGGGTCGGTCGCGCGCGTGAGGCGATAGACGATAAGGTTGGCGACGATGACCAGCACAAACGTCAGCACCAACTGAGCCGCGATGAGTTTGCCGCCAACCCTCAGGGACGAAACGATCTCGTAGCCGGTCAGGCCCACGTTGACCAGAACGCCCAGCGCGGCAAGCCACTTGCTCGTCTTGGAATCGGGGCGTGCCGAACGCACGAGCATAACGCCCGCGACGCTCGCCGTCAGCTCAAACGGCAGCTCGCCAGCGGCCTCGATAAAGCGACCGTACATGCTGCCGATATTGAAGAGCGCGCTCGAGATCTGATAATCGAAGAAACTGCCCACGCCCAGACAAAGGCACAGGACAACCGCGATCATGGCGACATCTTTCTTGTAGATGTATCCGAACATGCTTTCCTTTCGATGGGGTCAGATTGCCCAAATGGGGCGTTTGCAGCGTCGACCCATTAGTCGTCATCGCTGACGCCCAGCTGCTGCAGCAGCATGAGCGCCGCGGCCACGGGGCCGGTGCCGTCGTTGGCGTCGAGACCGCGACCCAGGCCGCTGCCCGCACCGGCGCCCGCCTTGTAGGGCACCGACAGCTTGCGGCTCTTGGGGAAGTTCACCGCACCGTAGCGGGTCTTGAGCTCAAAGGCCACCTTCTTGGGCACGTCGACACCCAAAAAAGTGATGCGTCCGCCGCTGAGCGTGACGCTCTCGAGCCCCAGGCGCTCGCCGCGAATGCGGATGCGCGCGCGGTTGAACAGGTTGAGCCCCGCCAACGGCAGCTCACCGTGCGCGGCCTCGGTCTCTTCCTGTACCTCGTCGATGCTCTCCAGGTCCTCGGCCGCCGCGAGCTTGCGGTACACGAGCACGCGCTGGTCCACCGCCGGCAGGTACTCCTCGGACAAGAAGTAATCGGCCGGCAGGTTAATGCCCACGCTCGCCGCCTCCACGCCGGCGTCGTCATCGCCGCGCGCCTCGGCCACGGCCTGGCCCAACATCTGCGTAAACAGGTCAAAGCCCACGCTCGACAGGTTGCCGTGCTGCTCGGCGCCCATCAGCGAACCGGCGCCGCGAATCTCCAGGTCGCGCATGGCGATACGCATGCCGCTGCCCAGGTCCTGGAACTCGGAAAGTGCAGTCAGGCGCGCCGTGGCCTCCTCGGTGAGCGGCAGCTCGCCCGGGAACATAAAGTACGCGTAGGCCTGCGTGGCCGAGCGACCCACACGGCCCTTGAGCTGGTAGAGCTGTGCCAGACCCAGGCGCTGCGAGTCCTCGATGATGAGCGTGTTGGCGGTCGCGTTGTCGATGCCGCTCTCCACGATGGTCGTGGCGATGAGCACATCGATCTTTTTGGTCGCGAACTCGATCATCACGTCCTCGACCTCGCGCGGGCTCATCTTGCCGTGCGCCACGCCCACGCGCGCCTCGGGCGCGGCCTCGTGCACGCGTGCCACAGCGTCATCGATGGTCTTGACGCGGTTGGACACGTAGTACACCTGGCCGCCGCGACCCACCTCCAGGCGAATCGCCGCGCTCACCACGTCGGGGTCGTACTCCCCCACGTGCACAATCACGGGACGGCGCCCGGTCGGCGGCGTGGTGATCAGGCTCATGTCGCGCACGCCGCTCGTGGCCATCTGCATGGTACGCGGGATGGGCGTGGCCGAAAGCGTGAGCACGTCGATCTGCTCGCGCAGGTTCTTGAGCTGCTCCTTGTGCTGCACACCAAAGCGCTGTTCCTCGTCGATGATCACCAGGCCCAGGTTCTTGGGGTTCACGTCGGCCGAAAGCAGACGGTGTGTGCCGATCAGCACATCGATCGTGCCCTCGGCAAACGCCTTGAGCGCGCGCTTTTGCTGCGCCGGCGTGCGAAAGCGGCTGAGCACCTCGACCTCAAGGCCAAACGGGGCAAAGCGTTCAAAGAACGTCTCGTAGTGCTGCTGGGCAAGAATAGTCGTGGGGCAGAGTACCATGACCTGGCGGCCGGAGTCCACGCACTTAAACGCTGCGCGCAGGGCGACCTCGGTCTTGCCAAAGCCCACGTCGCCGCACAGCAGGCGGTCCATGGGCTTGGGTGCCTCCATGTCCGCCTTAATGTCGGCAATAGCCTCCAGCTGGTCGCGCGTCTCGTCGTAGGGGAAGCTCTCCTCCATCTCAATCTGCTCGGGCGTATCGGGCGGACAGGCGATACCGGTAATCGAAGAGCGGCGCGTATACAGGTCGACCAGGTCAAACGCCAGCTTTTTGGCATTCTTGCGCGCCTTGTTGGTGGCACGCGTCCAGTCGGCGGTGTTGAGCCTGGTCAAGCGCGGTTTATCGCCGTCGGGGCCAACATAGCGCGTGATGCGGTCGACCTGCTCGAGCGGCACATAGAGTTTGTCGCCGTCGGCGTATTCCAGCAAGAAGTAGTCGCGCTCCTTGCCGCCCACTTCCTGGCGCGCGATCTCGCTAAAGAGCGCGATGCCATGCGTTGCGTGCACCACGTAGTCGCCCGGCTTAAAGGGGAAGGTGATCTGCGTAATGTCGACCTTGCGGCGGCTGCGCGCGCGGTTGGCGTCCATGCGGGCGTTGAGGTCGGCGATCGAGAACACGGCCAGATTGGCATCGGGCACCACCACGCCCTGCGGTAGAGCGGCATCCACAAAGGTCACGCGTCCGCGCGAGATGGTGGGCACGGCGGCACCAGCGGCAGCCTGGGCCGCGCCCGCCTCGAGCGAGCGGGCGTTGAGCGCGTCGGCATGGCGCTCGCGAATCGAAGCATGGGCCGCCTGACGAGCAGCACGGTCGTCAGAATCCGCCGCCGCCACGCGCACGCGGTCGCCGATAACGCCGGCGTTTTCGGGGGCGGCCGTCAGCGACTCCTCAAAGGTGATGCCCTCGTCGCCAAAGGTGAGCTCCATCGACTCGCGCGCACCGCGGTCGGGAATGGCAAACACGCAGGCATAGCGCTTGCCCACGACCTCCTGAATGCGCGTCATAAAGCGATTGTCCGAGCCCGCAATGGCCGGCTGCTCAATCTTGAGCTCGGCTGTAACCGCACCGCCGGCACGAATCAGGCTCACGTAGTTCAGGCGCTGCTGAGCACCAAAGTCGAGCTGTTGGGCACGCACGTACAGGCCGTCCAGACGGTCAATCCCCGCCTCGCCGGCACGGGCCTCGATATCCTCGTAGGCGCGCAGGCAGTCATCGAACAGCGAGCGCGGCTCGGACAGGACCACAAGCGCCTTGCCGCTCACGTGCGCCAACGGGCTCACGGTCTGGCCGTACATCACCGGCAAAAAGCGGTCGAGCTCGGGCGTGACGATGCGCGCGTCCACCATCTCGAGCAGCGCCGCCAGCTTGCTATCGCTCTGGCTGGCGCGATAGAGCGCCACATGCATGTTGTGGACGGCCTCGTCGGTGAGCGCCAGCTCGCGGCACGGGAAGATCTCGATGCTGTCCTCGTTGCCGATGGTTTGACCCGTAGAGCTCACCATGCGGCGGATGCGGTCGATCTCGTCGCCAAAGAACTCAATGCGCACGGGTGCTTTTTCCTGCGCGGGGAACACCTCGACGGTATCGCCGTGTACACGGAACAGGCCGGGCGCGTCGGCGGCACCTGCATTGGTGTAGCCCATGCCCACCAGGCGCTGCGGCACCTCGTCGAAGGGAATCTCCTCGCCCACCGCAAAGGTGGTGGACTCCCAATAGCGGCTCTCGACCGGCGGCACGCAACGCAGTAGCGCGCGGGCCGAGGCGACCATAATGCAGTTGTCACCGCGCACGATGCGTCCCAGGGCCTCGCAGCGCTGCGCCACCACGGCATCGTCGGGCGCCTGCTCGCGCCACGGGTAGTCCTTGCGCTCGGGAAAGCGGCACACGTGCGCCAGGCCCACATAGGCGGCCAGGCTGCGCGCGGCGCGATCGGCAGCGTCCTCGCCGCTCACGATATAGACCGTGGGACGCGGACGGCGCGCAAACTGGGCTGCCGCCATGAGCGTGCGGCCCGACTGCGACACGGCCAGCGTCACGTCCTCGCCAGAATCGAGCCCGGCCTCGACGGTCTGCAGTGCCTCGGCAGCGTAGAGCTGCGCGGCTATACGGTGAATGAGCATGCTGTTCCTCCGGCATCGCAACGCCAAAAGCCCGCCGGGGCAAGCTCGGCGGGTCGTACGTCAAAGATCATTGTTTGTCATGGTAGCGCATGGAGAGGACTCCCGCTCAAGGGCAAACCCGGCCCTGCAAAAAAACGCCAGACGAAGATGCATTCCGCCCTACCCCGCTACGCGCACGCTGGGGCACAAATCTGCCAGCGGACACTCGTCGCACTTGGGTTTGCGGGCATCGCAGATTTCGCGACCGAAGGTGATCCACTGATGGTTGACCGACTCCCAATACTCGTGCGGCAAAATCTTAAGCAGATCCTGCTCGGTCTTGAGCGGCTCCTTGGCATGCGTCTTAGGACTCAGCATCAGGCGGTGCGCAATGCGGTTGACGTGCGTGTCCACCGCAATGCCCTCCACAATGCCATACCCCACGTTGAGCACGATGTTCGCCGTCTTGCGCCCCACACCCGGCAGCTTTACAAGCTCCTTCATGTCGGCCGGTACCTCGCCGCCGTAGTCAGCAACGATCATCTGCGCGGCCTCCACGGCATGCTTGGCCTTACTCTTATAAAAGCCGAGTGACTTAATGGTGTCTGCCACGTCAGCCACGCTCGCCCCGGCCATGGCCTCGGGCGTGGGCCACTGGGCAAACAGCCGCGGCGTCACCTTGTTGACCTGCGCATCGGTCGTTTGCGCCGAGAGCAGCACCGCGATCAGCAGGCGGAAGGGATTCTCGTGGTCCAAAAAGCACTCGACCGGGCCATAGCGACGGTTGAGGCGCTCACACACCTCGATGGCGCGCTCGCGCTTGGCGGCATTGGTCTCGCGTGGCATAACGACTCCTCGGCTCAACGGCACAATAAACTTATGGACACAATTGTCCCACGTCCGAGACGTTTACGACTCCAAGAATGCGCCGGTCTGACGGCTCCACAGGCTCGCGTACTCGCCACCTGCCTCGACAAGCTGCGTATGCGTGCCGTCCTCGACGATCTCGCCATCGGCCAGCACCACAATGCGGTCGAGCGCCGCCACGGTGGACAGGCGGTGCGCCACCACAATGGAGGTACGTCCACGCATCAGGTTTTCGAGCGCCTCCTGCACCAGCGCCTCGGACTCGCTGTCCAGGGCAGAGGTCGCCTCGTCGAGTACCAGAATCGGCGCGTCGGTGAGGATGGCACGGGCAATGACCACGCGCTGGCGCTGGCCGCCCGAAAGCTTGACGCCGCGCTCGCCCACCATGGTGTCAAAGCCATGGGGCAGGCGGTCGATAAACTCCAGGGCATTGGCCAGGCGCGCCGCCTCACGAATTTGCTCGTCGGTGGCGTCGGGGCGGCCGTAGGCGATATTCTCGCGAATGGAGCGGTGGAACAGCAGCGCCTCCTGCGGCACGTAGGCAACCTGGCGGCGCAGGCTCTGCTGTGTGCAGCGCGAGACATCCTGACCGTCCACGAGTACGCGGCCGCCCTGAACATCGTCCAGGCGCAGCAGCAGCTTGGTGAGCGTCGTCTTGCCCGAGCCCGATTTACCCACCAGGCCCACGCGCTGGCCCGCCGGCACATGGAGCGTCAGGTCGTCGAACACGCTATCGCCCGCCGCGGCGTCACGGTATGCAAAGCTCAAGTGCTCAAAATCGATCGCGCCCTCGGCCACCTTAAGCTCGGGAGCATGCTCGTCGTCCGCCACCAAGCGCGGCTCGTCCAGCACGCGCGTCATCTCGGCGGCGTCACCCAGCGCGCGGTTAATACGCTGCATCATGGAGCTCACGTAGTTCAGACGCATGGTGAGGTTATAGGTGTAGGTAAAGATCATGACGAGCGAGCCGGCCGAGATGCCAAACCACGCGTTGCCGCCCGCCACGAACACACTCACCACGGCCATGGTGATGACGATAAGGCCCGAGGTCGTAAAGTTGCGCTGCATCATGGCGTGCATCGATACCGTTTCGGCATCGCGCGCGGCGCGATCGGCGGTATCGAACAGGTCGCGCTCAAAGTCCTCGCGCCCGCAGGTCTTGACGGCCAGGATGTTCGTGACCGCGTCGGACAGCACGCCCGAAAGCTTGTTTTGCGCGGCGGACGTCGCGGCCGAAAGCGGCATGATGCGCTTGTACATAAGCCAGACAAAGGCAATGTAGACGACCATAATGCCCACCAGGATCACGGTAAATGCGGGCACCACCGGAGCGAGCGCCGCCACCGTGCAGATGACCGAGGTGATGGTAGGGATGAGCGAATACACCGTCACGTCGACCAAGCCCGTGTAGCCACTCATGAAACGGCTCGTCTGGCTCACAAGCGATCCGCCAAAGCGGCTGGTGTGGAATGTCATGGATTGGTTGGAGAGCGTGTCAAAGCACAGGCGCGCCAGGTGATAGTTGCCCGCGATCTCGAGCTTGTAGACGGTGTAGTCCTGCAGCTTGGAGAGGATCTGGCCTACCAGGTTAACGAGCACGAGCGCCAGAATGTACGGGCCAAAGACCTCAAACACCTGGTCGCCTGCCACGGAGCCGGCCTGGACGCGGTCACGATGAGGGCCATCACATAGGTGTTGGCAAACGTGAGCAAAAAGATGTAGCCCGCCGACGAGAACACCGAGAGAAAGACGATCAGCGGCTGCGTGCGCGTGACGTCCCAAAAACGCTGCAGCGTGCGGCGCACGGTGGAGCGTTTGAGCGGACTGGTGCTTCTCTGAGACATGGACTTCCTTTCGCGTCTGATAGGGCGAAAGGCCATTGTTGCACATTGAAGCGTGCTTCAGTCAAGCGCGACGCGAAAAGCGCCCGCGCCCCGCGTTTACGCCGGCGCGCCGCCGTCCGTTGCGGCTAGTCCTCGTCCTCCTGGCCCGCGAGTAACCCTGCGGACTCCAAGCCCAAAATCTCGTCGGCCTCCCGCGCGTCTTCCAGCGCGTCGATATCCTTGAGTTTGCGCTCCATAACGTTGGTGCGTGTGGTGATAATGCCCTCGACTGTTTTGCCCGCGGTCTTAATCTGCTGCTGGGCACGACGCAGCGCCGCCTGGTAGCGCGGCAGCTCGGCCTTGACGGCGGAAAGTACGCGCAGCACGTCATCGGTGCGTTTTTGCAACTTAAACGTCTGGTAGCTCATCTGCAGGCTGTTGAGGATGGCCGCCATGGTGCTGGGGCCGGCAACGTTGACGTGATAGTCGCGGCCCAGGGTCTCGATAAGACCGGGACGGCTGACGACCTCGGCGTACAGCCCCTCAAACGGCACGAACATAATGCCAAAGTTGGTGGTCGCCGGCACGCTCAGGTACTTTTCGCAGATGTCTTTGGCCTCGCGTTTGACCATCGCATCGAGCGTCTTGCGCGCAGCGGCGACGGCCTCAACGTCACCCGACTCCTGGGCATCGAGCAGATGCTCGTACGCGTCGCCCGGGAATTTGGAGTCGATCGGCAGCAGCACGGGATCGCCCTCGTCTACCGGCAGCTTGACGGCAAACTCAACCCGCTCCGAGGCGCCGGGCTTGGTGGCGACGTTTTCCAGGTACTGGTCGGGCGTGAGGATGTCCGCCAGGATCGCTCCCAGCTGCACCTCGCCCAAAATGCCGCGTGCCTTGACGTTGCCCAGCACGCGCTTAAGGTCGCCCACGCCGGTAGCGATAGACTGCATGTCGCCCAGGCCCTTGTACACGGCCTCGAGCTGGTCGCTCACCTGCTTAAACGATGCAGACAGGCGATCGTTGAGCGTATGGGAAAGTTTCTCGTCCACTGTCGCGCGCATCTGATCGAGCTGTACGTTGTTGTCCTTGCGGATGGCGCCCAGCTGAGCATCGACCGTCTCGCGCACCTTGTCCAGGCGATGCTCGATGCCTTCGCGGTTGGCGCCAAGCTGTTGGGCCGTCTCGCGGCGCAGGTCATCCATACGGTCGCCGGCCTGCGAGAACTCGCGCGCAATGGTCAGGTAGCGCTGCTGCTCTACGGCGGCGCAGGTCGTCTGCTGCTGCGCGATGGCATTTGCCGTGCGGCGGGTTTCGGCCAACGCGACGTTCAGGGTGTCGAGCGTGCTGTTGGCCTGCTCGAGCGCTGCCAGCGTTTCCGCGCTACTGTCGCCGCGCTCCCGCAGCTCGGCACGCAGGCTCTTGAGCTGGAGGGCGCAAGCCACAGCAACTCCCACCGCCACCAAGGCAATCACAACAAGCGCAATATCAATAGCAGACATAAACTCCGCCCAACAAACCCAATCGAGCACCAATCAAAACCGCGATCAATCTTACCCCGCCACACGCACCGGGCGCCCGGCCCCTTCTTGGGTGCTTCTCTCCTCCGCATATTCCATAATGCGACGCGCTGTCTTCCTGCTCACCTTCGAGTCATCACCGGCTAAGTATGCGTACACGTTTCCCTTATTCAGATTCAAATCGCGGCAGAGACCGTAGCGCGTTACACCCGATTCCTCCAATGCTTTAAGTGTTCTCTTTCTCATCAGGGCGTTCACCCTTCTGTCGGCCGCTGGCTTTTCTTTCACCCCTCTATACGCACGCCAAACGTTGGCGTAACGATTGGGGAGCTTATCCTCGGAGCATAGAGATGCCAGGCTACTCGCTTGGCCATACAGAGACAAAACACCTCGATAGCCCTCTTCCATCCACGAGCCCTCGGATAAACCCAGAACGTATTCGGCCTTACCCTGCGCCAAAGCGAGCAAAAACAGAGGCTCCGCCACACGCGGCTCAACCGTTGTTGCCTGCTTTACAAGCTTCCTAAAACTCAGCGACTGCTGTCCGGACAGCTCTCGGCAATAGCCTTTCAAAAATCCCTCAAAAGTCAGATTCAACCGAGCACCTCCTTTTTGTATTGCCTGTATGCACAGACCATCTCTTGATAACTCCGCTCTGAAGGCGACGAGGCCAACGCCTCTCCTTCATCGAATATAAGCCGCTCGAGCAGATCCCAATCAAGTCGGTCGATAAATGTTCGGCTATGGAGGTCGACGATGTCGTTCGGACGATAGGCATAAAGCTTCATCACCGCCAGATCCTCCAAAGATGGCGTAAAGTACCTGATAAAATGCGCCCCGATCTCCAATGGGATCAGTCGATCTTCGTAATTGAATGGCATCTGGTTGCAATATGCCACTACCATGCCATTCACCTCGGGGTATCGAGCTATGATCTCGCGGAGGCACCTGTCTGCCTCAAACACATCAATGTCATGTGTAACCGACCGATTCGTCACATCGTTTAGCATGAAGGCGCTTCCTCCCACCAATACAACGCTCGGCCTATCGTCTCTTGGACCTATTTCCAGCTCCGCCTCTTCGTCAATATCCAAAAGAGTCTGCTCTAAATCCTGCTTATACATAGCAAATCCTATTATTATTCATCTTCAATAATACCATTCAGTCGCACGACAGGACCCACAGGATGCAAGGATTCCACTCGTGGCGATAATCCCTACACCCTAGAAGTCCTAATGCGACAAACGCTAGCTCTCCCAGCCGGCGCGGATGGTTGTTATGACGTCATCTAGGCGCTGGCCCAGGGCCGCTAGATGTTGGAGCACCTCGTTGGGCGATGCACCGTTGAGGATGCACGTGAGGGCATATGAGGCCAAGAAGATTGCCGCAAGCCCCAGCGGGATCAGCACGATCATCGCCAGCGTACGCAGGCGCTGGGCCCAGCGACGGTGACGCGCACGATGCTTGTCGAACGCGAGCTCCTGCGCATATGAATCTTGCTGTACGGAATAGGCCTCTGGTGCCGATTCGCACCCGGGCACAGCTGCAGGTACAGCAGCGGGCACGACATTTTGCGCAAAGGGCTGGACTGCCGCCCCTTGCATTTGTATCTCCATGAGTCGTTGCTGCTGACGCAGCATGCGCTCAGCTTGTTGCTGCGGAGTCTCAAGAAACAAATCCATGCTGGCCTCCAAAATCGGAGCATTCGACGCTTACGCCCAGCATCCCGCACCGCCATGACCGCGACAACGCAATCCGTAGCAATAGCCGCAAAGTTTCTTGTTGACAAAAGCTGTCGAAAACCTCAACAACTCCCCTACCAGCACTTTCTCTGAGCTTTTTTCGCCAACAATCTTTTGGCCTTCCACCCTTACGCCAACTGACCAAAATCTAACCAATAGCTTGACGAAAATTGTGGAGACCGGGACCCCACAAAAACGTGCCGCCCCAAAAAGGGGCGGCACACAACCTTTTTTATCAGCTTTTCTGTATCGAGCACGCGACGACCCAACGCCGGAGCGCAAGGCGGGGAAATACCTTTGCCTCGCGCGACTCTGCGAAGCCGTGAGCGAGAGGGAAAGGTATTTCCCGCCCTGCGCTCCGCAGCAGCCAGCGCCAAGCGCTAGTAGTTCACCACCTGCTCCTCAAAGTACGCCTTGGGGTGGTTACACACCGGGCACACCTCAGGTGCCTCGGCACCAACGTGCAGATGTCCGCAGTTCAGGCACTTCCACACCTTTACGCCCTCGCGCTCAAACACCTCGCCCGACTCAATGCGCTCGACGAGCTTGTTGTAGCGCTCCTCGTGGGCCTTCTCGACGGCGGCGACGCCACGGAACTTCTCGGCGATCTCGGCAAAACCCTCCTCCTCGGCGGTCTTGGCAAACTCGTCATACATCGTGGTCCACTCGTAGTTCTCGCCCGCGGCGGCGTCGCGCAGGTTGTCCAGAGTGCCCGGAACGGCGCCGTCGTGCAGATATTTAAACCACAGTTTGGCGTGCTCGGACTCGTTACCCGCCGTCTCGGCAAAGATATTCGAGATCTGAACGTAACCGTCCTTTTTAGCCTTGGATGCATAGTAGCGATACTTGGTGTGCGCCTGGGACTCACCGGCAAAAGCGGTCTCAAGGTTCTTCTTGGTTTGGGAGCTCTCAAAATCCATAGGTGTACTTCCCTTCAATACATGCCGCCCATAGGCTTTGAGCGGCCTTATTTTATGGTACCCCCTGCCGAAAATCTAAACCTTACAATCCTGTTCTTCAGATTTCCACGGGCTAAATGCTCAGCCAGCGATCGCCCTCGGCTCGGCAAAAGCCCTCACGCTCCAGGTCGGCCAGAATGCCCGCGACAAGCTCGCGCTCGACCGGCCCGCGCCCAGCCGCCGCTTCCATATCGTTAACGCCCACCACGGCATCAGCAAGCGTAATCCCCGCCGGTTGGCCATCGCGCGCTGCCAGCAACATGCGCACGATATGCGCGCGCTTTTGGCGACGTGAGCCCTCAAACTTTGATTGACGGCTATAGCCCGCCGAGCGCCTGGACGGATTGGGCAACGTCTTTTTTAGATATGCGCCGTAGTCCAGCAACGCGTAATACCACGCGCGCGGCGTGTCGGCATCATCGAGCGGCACGGCAAAGGGAGCGATCTCGTCGGTCGCCGCACCGGGGACCGCCGGACAGGCCGCCTGAATCAGCGGCACCAGCTCGCGGTCGGGAACAGCCGGTACATCGGGAAAGAAGTGATGCAGAAAGACCGTGCGCACGTTGGTCTCCAGATACACGCCTGGAAGGTCAAACGCAAACGACCGGATACCTTGCGCCGTTGCCGGGCCAATACCAGGCAGAGCGACCAAGTCACGCGTCTCACGCGGAAACTCACCGTCCCAGTCCTCCACAACGCGCTGAGCGGCCTTGTGGAGCGCCAGAGCGCGTCGGTTGTAGCCCATGCCCTGCCAAGCGTCCAAAACATCGGAAGGCGCGGCTTGGGCAAGCGCCTGCACGGTCGGAAAGCGATCGAGCCACGCCGGCATACGCGTCTCCACGCGTGGCACCTGTGTTTGCTGCAACATGACCTCGGAAAGCCAAATGATGTACGGATCGCGCGTGCGGCGCCACGGAAGGTCGCGATAACGCAGGACCCCTTCCGAACGAATCATCGAACGAAAGGGGTCCTGAATCATATCTATGCTCCTTATGCGGCGCTATTCCTCCCGGCATGTATACGCACAGGTGGCGTACTCGGGAAACGCTTCGCGGTCGGCGAACTTGGGATCGACGGCCGGGAACTGGCGGTGAGCGACGATGTCGCCGAGCGAAACGGAATCGAGGTAGTCGCGCATCAATGCTTGAGCTCCGGCCCACAGGGGATGATAGCAGCACGTGCCCATGCGCGCACAGTCGCCATCGGGTGCGGTGCAATCATTCATAACCATAGGGCCCTGAACGGCCTCGACGACCTGACGAATGGTGACGTCGTCCGGACTGACCTTGAGACGCATGCCACCGTGGACGCCACGCAGGCTCTCCACAATACCGGCCTGGACCAAACCGTGCTGAATCGAGCGGGCAAACGAATACGGAACATTGACCTCTTCGGCAGCGGTGCGAACAGAAAGCAAACGCTCCGGATCCTCGGCAAGCATCGCCAGCATACGAAGGGCGTAATCAGTCTTCCTCGATATGTCCATTTTTCCCCTTTCAAGGAATACGAACAGCTCGAACGAGCTCCGGGGCCGAGCTTGTGTCGAGACGCTAAATGACCGCTAGGACATCCAAATGGTAAATCGGATATCCACTGAGTGCCGCGCTTGGAGCGAAATGCATCAGATGCGGCCTACAGTGCAATTTAGTATAACCTAACCCCCTGTCTCGTTGAACAGGTGTTGCGCAACAAAGCTGTTGTTTAGACAGATATGCTTATTAGATTTTACTTGCGTTCCCGAAGGGGCGGGGATTCTGGGCGAAGATGCGCCAGGGCGATCGTTCTATCGAAACAAAGTGCATCAAACGCAAAAAGCCACGTCCGAAGACGTGGCTTTAATTGCGTTGGCGGGAAGTACGGGGCTCGAACCCGCGACCTCCGACGTGACAGGCCGGCGCTCTAACCAACTGAGCTACTGAGCCATATGCAATTAAGAATAAGTGGGTCTTCAGGGACTTGAACCCGGGACCGTCCGGTTATGAGCCGGATGCTCTAACCAACTGAGCTAAAGACCCAAAGAAACCACTAATAAAAAAGTAAGCCGATGATCGGACTCGAACCGATAACCTGCTGATTACAAGTCAGCTGCTCTGCCAATTGAGCCACATCGGCGTAACTCGTGCTGAGTACAAGAAGTATATTATCATTCTTTCCACCTTTCGTCAAGTATTTTTTATAAAAATTTTATACTTTCAGAAAAAATGCGTCAGGGCGCGCAGAATATCCAGAAGATAGGTTTCCATGAACCGCAAAACCACCGCAAGGCTGGCGATATAGCACCCCAGTTCAATGGGCTTCTGCATAAAGCCGCTCTGCCATTTGGATGCCATTGCCTCCAGAACCGACTGCACGCAGAGGATGAGAAACAGTTGTCCTGCCAAAACCGAAAATCCTTCCATCTCCGCCACCCCTTAAAAAATTCTTCAGACTATCTTATGAATTTTCCTCTTTTCAAATGCAGAATTTGGGCGCATAATATAGAGTAGGATAATTTCTTCCAAATAAGGAGGTTTTTGATATGAAAAATGCGCTTGCAAAATATTTTCTCGGCTTTTTCGGCGCAATCGGTGCTTTGCTTGCAGGTCTTGCAGGCTATCAGCAGCTCTGCCTGCGGGCCGCACGCAAAAAGAAGGATGAAACCCATGTTATGGAAACATACCATGCAAAGGAAGGCGAAATTGCATATCGCTCCGTGGGGCACGGCAAGCCTCTGGTTCTGGTACACAGCATGATGCTTGGTGCATCCGGCAGAGAATGGGATGCGGTGATTGACGCACTGGCGGAGGATTACCATGTATACGTTCCGGATTTGCCCGGCTTCGGCAATTCCTTCTGTCCCGAAAAGCCATGGACAGCGTATCAATATGCAAATTTACTGCATGCATTTATCGAGGATGTCATCGGTCATCCCGTCTGCTTCTGCGGTGCGAATGGCGGTGCGGATTTTGGTTTACTGCTTTCTTTGCTGTACCCGAAGGATATCCGCCGCATGGTTCTCATTTCTCCGGAGGGCATCGGGAACGGCTTTGCGACCAACGAGGACACGAAACAGCTTTCGCTCCTGCTCTCCCCCATTGCAGGCACGGAGCATTTTCTCATCGGCACAAGCAAATGGAAAATCAGAGCCGCACTGGAGCAGGCGATTTTCGCAAAGGAAACCGTTTCCGCAGAGCTGGTGCAGCAATATGCGCGGGCAGCACGCTTCGGCACGCATGCACAGGCAACCTTTTCCTGCCTGAAAACACGCTTCTGGGCAGCAGATACCAAGCCTGCCTTTGAAAAGCTTTCCGTCCCGTTTCTGATGATCTGGGGCGAGGAAAACAGGCTGAACCCGACCTCTGCCTTCGATACGGCAGAAAAAATGAAGAACTTCGGTTCCTTCGCACTGTTTGAAAACACAGGTGCTTTGCCCCACATGGAAAACAGCAAGGCATTTCTGGAAAATATCAATGAATTTTTAAACCAATCACGTATTTTTTAGTAAGGAGAACTGATACATGCAACACTGGACCAAAATACCCGGGCTTTCGCAGGAGGACATGGAAACCTTTTTTCAAAATGCCATGCTGCCCGGTTCTGAACTGAAGCACCATGGGGTAATTCCGCAGATGGACCCCGTTTTTGTCACCTGTGACTTTGTAAAAGGCACGATAGACATGGCGTATCGCGCGCAGGAATGGGAGCTGAACCCTGAAAATATCATGCATGGCGGCATCATTTCTACCGCACTGGATACCTCCATGGGCTTTCTGGCGCATTATTATACACATCTGAACGCCCCAACCGTTGTTACCGTTACAATGAATGTCACCTTCCTCAAGCCTGTCCTTGCAGGAGATATCTTCCATATCAAATGCCAGCTGGATTCCCTTGGGCGCACCCTCGCGACTGTAAAGGCCGAGGTTCGCTTAGAGCGAGACGATATTCTGGCAGGGATTGCGACAGCAACATTTATGGCTGTGAACGAATAAGGGAGGACAGGTAATGGTTACATTAAAAGACGAAATTTCCTCGCAGGAAAACATGGAGCAATGGATGTCTCAGCTTGGACATCCCGAAAACCCCATTTCCAACAAGGGCGTACTGGTGCGGCTGCAGCCGCAGTTTGTTTCCTGCGATTTTGAAAAAAAAGAAAACTGCATTGCATTTGAGGCACTTCCTTGGGAGCAGAACCCCGGCGGCACCCTGCACGGCGGCATCATGATCACCTGCTTTGACGTTGCCTTAGGTCTAACCTGCCATTATTACGCAAAGCAGCACCAGATTACCACCGTCAATCTGACAACTACCTTTCTCAAGCCCGTATTTCTGGGCGATGTAGTGGAATACCGCGTGCGCATTACCCATCTGGGGCGGACGCTCGTCAGCATGATGGCAGAAGGACATGTGAACCGCAAGGGGAAGGATGTCCTCATCGGAACAGCAACCGCTACGTTTATGAAATTAGATAAGTTGTTCGACAAACCAATTTAACGATAAATTGAAATTTATATCGCAGAAGGGTTCGGGAAACGAAGGGTTTCCCGAATAAAATCCGCAGCCAGCATGGCAGTTTGCTGACAAACCAGCCCAAAGGGCTGCTGCTGTGCAGTGCCAGTATTTCCGGCGAGGA